>Ga0136643_10000075_pt1 | contig 89651 bp, 82 predicted proteins | sample TergutLab28metaG_FD_96883 | JGI IMG/M metagenome (GOLD analysis project Ga0136643, IMG submission 96883) | Labiotermes labralis P1 segment gut microbial communities from Petit-Saut dam, French Guiana - Lab288 P1 (version 3) (version 3) | ecosystem: Host-associated > Arthropoda: Insects >... | reverse complement strand
GGTAGACTTTCTGGGCAACCCTGCGCTGGAACTAAAAAGAAACAGGCTTATCCTGCGCGATGCCAGGCTCCCTTCAGGAGAAATAAGGGATATTCGCATTCCATTGGATGCGCAGGGGCGTATGCTCCTTGACTGGCCCACTACAAGTTATGAAGATAGCTATACACATATTTCTTTTTCTGCCCTTACCCAGTTGGAGCGCAGTTGGCGTGAAATTGAGCGTCTGACAAGCAGGCTGATTGGGTCGCCAAACCTCCGTTTTTTTACCTCTCTCGACGATGTTCTGCTGGAAGTGCCGGGACTCCTTCACTATGCCAGGGGGCTGTTTGCTGCTGCGAATAACGAGCGCGACAGGGCTCTTGCGGAAACCTCGGAAGAAGCTTTTGAAAGGCATCTGACTCTTAGGAATAAAGCCTGGTCAGAGCTTCATTATTTCAGGGACTTGGGGTTTCCCGAAAGAATAGAAGCTATTGGCATAGAGGTGGCAAACCTGCATCCTGACCAGGCAGACATGATTGTGGAGGAAAGTCGCGAGCTTGGAGAGATTGCGCATAACTTAATTGGTTTTCTTGACAATTTTGAGATGATCCATGAAAAACTAAGTATTGCATTAAGGGGTAAGCTCTGCATTATAGGGCAAACCGACGCAGGAACAACTGATATTGGCGTTAACCCTTTTCACAATGAATATGTCAATGTAGGGACACATGGGGTAGTACTGGATACTATTCTTTCACAGTCTTTTTTGATTTGGCTTCCTGCCAGACAAGGTGTCCTTTTATGTTTAATTACCCCATTGGTGATAATTTTGTCTACCCGTCTTTCTCCTGGCCGAAGAGCTGTTGTAAGCTTTTGCTGCGCGCTGGCGCTCTTTTTATTGTGCTTCCTGTTCTTCCGTTTTACAGGGATTTTTATTGGTCCTATCTATCTGATTTTTTCTCTTATCTGTGCCACGGTTGTTTGTGAGATTGTTTCTTATATAGAAGCAGACAAGGAGAGGCAATTTATACAGAAGGCCTTTTCCACTTATGTTTCTGCTGATGTTGTTAAGGAAATTGTAGCAGACCCTTCACGGCTCCAGTTGGGAGGTGCAAAGCGTCATATGAGCGCCATGTTTACAGATATAAAGGGTTTTTCAACCATTTCGGAACAACTTGCACCAGAAGCTCTGGTTGCTCTTTTGAATCGTTACCTTACTACCATGAGCGATGTGGTATTGGATGAAAAGGGAACTATTGACAAGTATGTGGGTGACGCAATCGTTGCATTCTTTGGCGCTCCTCTGGAGCTTCCGGATCATGCTTTGCGCGCTTGCCGTTCAGCTATCTCCATGAGGCACAAAGAAGAGGAGCTGAACAAGATCGTTTTGGAAGAAAATCTTTCTTCTCTTCCGCTTTTGACCCGTATTGGTATCACTACAGGGGGCATGGTAGCGGGTAACATGGGTACGGAAAATAAAATGAACTATACGATTATGGGGAACACTGTAAACCTTGCCGCGCGGCTTGAGGGGGCAAACAAGTTCTATGGAACTTTTATACTCACCAGCCAGCCGACCATTGATGAAACCGGAGGCCATATTCTTAGCCGCAGGCTCGACAGGGTGAGGGTAGTGGGCATTCACGAACCTGTGCAACTTTATGAGCTTGTGGAAACCATGGAAGATGCAACAGACAAACAAAAAGAGACTATTATGCGCTTTGAAAAAGCTTTAGACTTGTATGAAAACAGAGAATGGGAAAATGCTGCAAAGATTTTTCAGAGCGTACTTGAGATTAGCCCGAATGACGCCCCTTCCGGGATTTTTCTGAAACGCTGCGCAGCTTACAAAGAGAATCCGCCCCCGAAAAATTGGGACGGCGTTGTCAACCTGGAAAGCAAGTAAGCAATTATCACCTACATAAGTTTTTGCTTTTTTTGGATAAAGCTCTAAGTTTTTTCTCTATAAGGTAATTAAATGTGCCGGAAGGGAACCCGCCCTTTTTATTGATTTCCCCTGCCTCCATTTCCGACAATATGCTTATCCCTTCATTTATGGTTTTTATTGGATAAATGTGGAAAGTCCCTTTTTTAACAGCATCTTTGACATTTTGGTGCAGGATAAGATTTTTAACATTTAAATCCGGAATTATTACACCTTGCGTGCCTGTTAAACCAAATTTCTCACATATTGAATAAAACCCTTCGATTTTTTCATTAACCCCGCCTATAGGCTGTATCTGCCCCAACTGATTAACAGAACCAGTTATCGCAATATTTTGATTAAACGGCACTGCAGCAATAGCAGACAAAAGCGCGAATATCTCTGTAGATGACGCAGAATCACCCTCTATTTCCCCGTATGACTGCTCAAAACAAATACTTGCAAACAAAGATAACGGAAAATCTTTGGCATAAAAAGCCCTTAAAAAACCTTCGATTATCATTGCTCCCTTGTTGTAAATTTCCCCGGAGAGCCCTGCCTCCCTCTCAATATTGATTATCCCCTCGTTACCCGGAGCTACAGTCGCAGACACAAGAAAAGGGCGGCCGAATGTGTAAAAGCCCCTGTCGTATACCGCAAGCCCGTTTACCACCCCTACTTTTTTATCCTTAACTTCGATTTTTATCGTACCCTCTTCGATCAATGCAGAAAGCTTTTCTTCCGGCAGATTGTTCATATAATTCCGCTTTGCTATTGCTGTTTCTACTGCAGATCTGTCTATTTGGCTGTCCCCAGCCTCTTTTGCCCAGTAATCAACCTCAACAAGAAGATCAAGAATTTTCGCGAATTTTGTAGAATATTTTTTTCTGTGCCCAGTTAACCTGATCCCATAATCAAGTATTGCCTGCAATCCCTGCTCTGCTATTGGTTTCAAATTTCTGACTTTTATCTGTTCCTCTATAAAATTTATATATTGCTGCGTGTTATCATCATTAATTTCCATTTCCGAATCAAATTCCGCAATTACCTTAAAAAATTTTTCAAAATCCTGATCCGAATTATAGAGAATGTCATAAACAGTTTCATTTCCAATTATTATTATTTTTGTATCGATTTTTACAGGTTCTGGTTTAAGAAACCCCCCTGATGGATTGAAAGGGGAAATAGGCTGCTGTATTTGCACTTCTCCACTTTTTAGCGCTCTTTTTAAGTGCTCCCACGAATTTTCCTCCTGGAAAAGAGATTCTGCATCTAAAATAAGAAACCCGCCAGATGCTTTTATAAGAGAACCTGCCTTTGCCATCATAAATGAAGTTTTAACCTCAACATTGTGTTCAATCCTGGTATTCTCAATTGTTCCAAAAAGATTGGAAAAAGTAGGGTGAGATTCAAAAATCAAAGGGGCATTTTTTGCCTTTGAATTATCAACAAGAATATTTATCTGATACCGCTCTGCTTCATTTTCATTGTAAAACTCAATACTGGTCTCATCGTCGCCCCGCTCTTCCTCTTCATCAATAAACAGATAAAGCCTTTCAAGTATATCTTTTTTTAATTCAACAAGATATTTTTTAACATCTCCCTGCCTGTATTCAGCAATAAGATCATCAATTTCCGAACTTATAATAGGTTCTATGAATTTTTTTTCCTCTTCAAGAAGCCTGTTTTCAAGCTCTATTCTGTTGTGCTGCATTTTCCGCAAAAGCTCCTGCAACACATCAAGATGCCTGAAATAATCATTTCTGATCCTTTCTTCATCTTTTGGAGTCAATTTCCCCTCTATTACCATTTGCTCTATTTCATCAAAATCAACAGGCCGCCCTTTTATGCAAGGCATTATATCGGAGATCATTTCGTTTTCCTCTGTTTTTGAGTTAACAAGGAGAAATCCGCCGGTTTTAAGATTATTTTCGAATTTTATAAGAAGTTCTTTTTCCATATTATCGTGCGATTTGATTATTGAATTTCTTTTTTTCTTGAAACTATCGCTTTCAATTCTGCTTTTTATCCTTTTACGCACTACAGTAACCAGATTACTTAGACTATTTCTGAAACTTTTTGCCCTGCCAGCGGGAAGATATAAAATTCCAGGAGCTTCCGGGCTCGAAAAGTTAAAAACACATACAACATCCCTTAAAGGAACCTCGCACTGTGAGTTTTCCAGTATTTTATTTATTGCACTGTGCCGTCCTGTCCCTGTGCTTCCTGTAACAAAAATATTGTAACCCGGCTTGCGTAATTTAGTCCCAAAAATCAGAGCTTCTGCAGCCCTTTTTTGGCCCGCAATAAAAGTTTTTTCTCCGGACTCTCTTAGAGATTTTATTAATTCAAGTGAAATACTAAATTCAAGTTCTTCTGATGTAAGTTTTTTGTATTGATTCATATAAAGAATAATATTGTAAAGTAGCAGTTTGTTGTCAAGGATAGTATAAAAATATATACTGATTTTTATGCATATTATGGAAATTGACAGATTTTTTCACGAACTTTTGCCTATTGATATTACAAAAAAAGCAGATAGAGCAATCAATGGGCTTCAAGTCTCAAATAAGTCGCAAAAAGTGTCAAAAATAGCTTTTGCGGTTGACGCATCTCTTGAATCTTTCAAAAGAGCAGCCCAAAGCAACGCAGATATGCTTTTTGTTCATCACGGCATTTTCTGGGGAGCAGAAAAAGCAATCACAGGAGATTTTTTTAACCGTATTTCGTTCTTGATAGAAAATAATATTGCCCTTTACGCTGTCCACATTCCTCTTGATATTCATCCGGAAATAGGAAATAACATATCTGTTGCCAAAAAAGCAGGGCTTGAGGAAATAGAAAGTTTTGGCGAATATAATGGAATAAAAATAGGTTATAAAGGGATTTTTACAAACCCCCTAAGTTGTGACGAAATTCTTCTTGCTTTAGGGTTTAATGCAGCGGAAATGCTTGCTGTATTAAAGTTCGGCAAAGAAAAATGCAAAAGCGCTGCTGTTATTGCAGGAGGCGCTTGCAGTACAGTGGGGCAAGCTATTGATGAAAATGTTGACCTCTATATTACAGGAGAAGTAACACATCAGATTTATCATCAGTGCCTTGAGGCTAAAATAAATGTTATTTCTGCTGGCCACTACTTAACAGAAACTTTTGGTGTAAAAAATGTTGAAAAAGTGGTTCGTGAAAAACTTGACCTGGAAACTTGTTTTATAGATGTACCTACAGGGTTGTAACAGGCCGGCAAAATCAATTTGCGTAGCAACCCAGTTTTATTTTTTGTGAGGGAATAAGTGAATTTAAAAAATAAACTAATACCATTTTCTATTACTTTTTTTGTAATACTCGTAGATCAAATTACCAAGTATATTGTTGTAAAAACCGTACCGCTATTTGTTATAAAATTCTCATTTTTTGATGAATTTTTGCGAATTGTGCACGTAAGAAATAAGGCAATAGCTTTTAGCATTGGAAGCGGGCTTCCGGATGATGTCCGAACCATAGCTTTCTCTATTTTTCCGCTTATTATACTCATATTGCTTATTATTTATATTTTTAGGACCAATGAGTTTACCATACCACAGAGGTGGTTTCTTTCCGGCATTATTGGCGGCGGGTTTGGGAATCTTATAGACAGGTTTTTCCGGCCAGACGGTGTTGTTGATTTTATTGATGTTAAATTTTTCGGAATTTTCGGGCTTGAGAGATGGCCTACTTTTAATGTTGCAGATTCAGCAATAGTTGTTTGCGGTATTTTACTTTTTGCTTCGCTTTTTTTTAAGAGTAAAAAGAGTCCAGAAACAATGGATTCCGTAACAAGTACGGAATGACGTGGGGCTTAGTGTCACCCCGGACTAGATCCGGGGCCTCCGAAACAGTGGATTCCGTAACAAGTACGGAATGACGAAAACTTAATAACCGTCGGACATTGCCCTGTTCATGTCTTTTTTATAAAGCTCGTTATAAACAAAGCCCCTGTTTCTAAGCTTGTCCTTGAGGTCTTGAGGAAAGGGGATATTTCGCCAAAAAACACCTCTTACATCCCTTTCAAGCTTTTGCATCCCATCTGCCTCTTTTGTTACCCAAAGATAATAATTTTGCATAAAAGATTCTTTTACATCACCGCGCATTTTTTGATCTGTAAACCATTGATAATACCGGCCAGTAAGCCCTTCTTCCATCCAGTAATATGAAGCAGTTTCTTTAGCAGTCTGCCACCGCAGATCTGCCATAGCATAAATTATTGCTGTTTTTAAATCTTTTGAAAACATAGGGATCCCTATTCTTCCTCTCCCTGTTGCCCTGTTGAATTTTTCATAAGGTTCCCAGCAAACCCCAACTTCCCCATAACTTGGCAGCAATATAGTGTATGGAACAATCCTGTTTGTCTGACGCTTGAATGTTCTTTGAAAAAGACCTGGATCAACTTTTTCAACTTCCGCCATTGTTGTTATTACATTTTCGCGCGTTGCAATATCGATCATGCTTGTTCTCATATACTGTTGCATTAAAATTGGAAAGTGATTCCCCTTTTTCCCAACAGTCATTTTAATCATTTGCCTGAGGGTCATGAATTCTTCTATTAATACCTGAGAATCAACAGCTTCTTCGCCCCCTTCTTCCTTTGCTTTTTCTTCAAGTTCTTTTAGTTTCTCTGTAGAATTGTCCATATTATCAATTGCAAGAGAGAGTTCCTTGTCGGATTGCAACAGTCTTTTGGAAAATTCCTGTATTTCGCTTAAAAAAGTTCTCTGCTCAGAAGAATATGGAGCTATTAGATTCCCATATCTTGTAATAAGTTCATGTTTTTTAATGACAGCAGCTTTTTCCATCAGAAGGGCTTCCATATCTGTAATTTGTAATGCTTTTTGTTTCATAAGAGTAAAAACTGACTCTTTATGCGCACGTTCCCGGTCAAGAGCAATATTTGCTTTTCTTGCCTGTTTTTTCCCCTTTCCTTTTTTTGTTTCATCAACAATCGAAGGGTTTATATCCCCGGAAGATATTTTAGAAAGCCATTCATCTATATAGAATATAGGTTCGCCAGTATCATTATTTTCTATTACTTTGGAAAGCAAAAGCCGCTGCTCTTTACTTATAAGTGTTTGCAGCAGTACGCCAAACCGTAAAAGCATTTTTTTAGGTACAGGAAGTGTTCTGCTTATTTTGCCTGCAATCGAAGCCCCAAGCTGCCAATATGCTACTATAAGCCTTTCCCTGTGCAATAATTTATCTTTTGGTTCTTCTGTTTTTAAAAAATTTGAAAGAAGAACGTGTATTTTTTGAGATATTTCCCCTTCTCCGGAAAGCACTATTTTGTAATAATCTTTGTCCGTAAAATAAGGCTTTGGATCTTCTTCGAATTTGGTGATTTCTGCAAATTTTGGCTTGATTGCAATGCCATCGCCATGAGAAATCTCTTCCGTGTCCTTTGCTTCATCTGTAAAAAGGTCGAAAAAGTCGGGATTATCCGAATCATCGTCGTCAACTCCAATGAGATCTGCTATTTCTGGGTCAAGTTCATCTGAATCTTTCTTTGAATCACTCATTTTTTATTTTATGGAGATGATGGGAATTGAACCCATGGCCTCGTGAATGCCATTCACGCGCTCTAGCCAACTGAGCTACACCCCCATTTTTCCTTATTATGATGATATATTGTATACTATATTAAAGCATTTGTTCAATAATATTTGTTTTTTGCATTAATATGAATGAAATTTTTAATAAAAAGTTCTTGCATATTTTTATATAAAATTTTATTATAGTACAGTGAAATCGGAACTTATTTTGATATAAGGAATAGGCCGATAAGTACAATATCAACGCAGTAAATGGCAGGTATTCTTGCTTTTTACATATAGACTGTTTTTGTGAACAGTTAATTAGCCATGATAGACGCCCAAAGTGAGAGGTAGGGGGAGATTTGTCGTGGAAAAGAGGAGTTTTAAAAGAAATGAAACTAAACAAAATCTTTATTTTGGGTATAATTCTTGTTTCTTTTGTTTTTGTACAAAATGCGACAGCGCAACTGTGGGATCCTGTGGCAGGAGATCCATTGACGAACATCACTGATCCATTATGGGTTCGAGCAGATCAGCCACAGTCATTGACAAACCAGGCTACAGCAGGAGTTTTTACAACAGATGTGGACAATTTCATGGATGTTAAAAATTTCCAGGAAGTAGATATGGAAAGATATTTCATTTTTCTACAAGCTGGTCCAAATCTTCTTAATGCAGCTTCTGAGGAATTTGATGGTCTTAGCTTTGGACTTGCAAGACGTTTTGGAAGAAGCTACCTTGGATTTTTCTATTCAGGAAGTATTGTAGAAAGAGATGCTAGTACAAGAAAAGTGCCAGCAAATGCAAACTCTGCTATGAGAGAAGATTCTAATGCTTATTGGAGAAATACATTAAGTATTCTTTTTGGGAATGATTCATTCGGTGGTTTAAAGCTTGATTTGCTCTATCTTAGAGACAATGATAGATCTAGAGTTAGGAATAATAGTAATCCTGGTGCTCTTCCTGGTGATACTACTGGTAATGTTAACCAAGAATACAGAATTACGGAAAAAGCAGGAAACATTGGACTCGGTTTAACATGGGGTAATGCTTTTGAAGTTGGAAATGGTGTTTTAAAACCAGAAATTGGTTTTTCATACCTTCGTGGCGGTACTACTGAGATGAGACAAGTGCTTTCAGCAACTAATAATATAACTAGAACAGACAGAGATAATTCTTATTTCGCATTTTTCTTGGGTGCAGAATATGAATTTGAAAGAAACGACAACAGACAATCAACATTATCTTTGGTTTATAGACAAGCCAGAACTCTTTATCCAAATATTGCAACTCAAACATTGTGGGTAAGTGATGCTGGGACCATACAAACGCAGAATGAGCATGTTATAGGAAAAGCAGCAAGGTTGCATACAATAGAAGTAGATTTCGATACTATCTATGATGTTACAGAAAGACTTCAGGCAGGATATAGACTTGGACTTATTTTTGGATATTTTTCAGCAGAACTTGCAAATGTTTTTATGCAATTAGATAATACAGGCACAATTATCCCTTCCCCTGGTGTTGGTTGGTATACTGATGAATTCTTTTCACATGAACGCGCTCAATATACAATAACTCCTACAGTAGGGACTGGCTTTATCTATCAATTGGTTCAAGATCGTTTTAATTTAAATGGTGGTTTTGCAGTACAACTTCCAACATATACTCGAACAGTTGAAAGAGATACTCGTCCTCCTGTTACTTCGTATAATGTTGATGATAGAACAATGACTTGGTCACCAATGATGACATCAGCTACTATTGGAGCTACTTTATTTATAACACCAGGTTTTGAAATTGATATGCTTGCTGGTAGTATTGTTGGTGGCGCAGCAGATGTTGATGTTTCACAAGTTACTTTAATGGGTACAATTAGAAGATAATATAAAGTTTTATTAGGGTTTTTGTCCCTTTACCAGGGACAAGGCTTTTTAACTTTTACTAACAGTATTAGGCATAGTACGATGAGTACTATGCCTAATTTTTTTGCATAATTATGAAGCGCTGCACCTTATAGACACCCGCTATTTAATAGGCTATATTTAAAAAAATCATGACAACTATTAAACCTCTTGTTAAATATGTAAAAAAAGCTGCGGAACGGGCAGTAAAAGAGCAATACAAAGTAAAAAGAAATTTTAAGAGCGATGGCTCTGTTATTACATATATAGACAAGGAATTAAATGAATATCTTTCAAAAGCTATTTTTTCTCTTTATCCAGAATCAAATTTGATTACAGAAGAGTCCAAATCTTGTGATCCCAACGAAGATCAGGATCAAAACAAAGAGTATTGTTTTGTTGTTGACCCAATAGATGGTACAGATGCTTTTAGCCAGTTTATGCCTGGCTGGTGCGTTGCTGTAGGGCTATTAAAAAAAGGGGAGCCAATTGCAGGTATTATATATGCCCCTTTGTGGGGAGGGAAAAAAGGGACATTTATATATTCAGATATCAATGGACCTGTTTTCATAAATGGAGAAAAATTGTCTGCAGATAAAACAACATACTCATACTCACTTGAAAAAGAAGTTCAAATTGCTACTGCATCAAAAGCACACCATTTTTTTAATTTTTCCTCTTTTAAAGGCAAAGTAAGAATAACAGGCTCTGCTGTGCTTAATATTGTTGCCCCACTAATCCATAATGGTATAGGTGGCGCTGTTATTCCAAAATGCAGTATATGGGATATTGCAGCTCCTCATGCTATTATAAAAAAAGCAGGGCTTAAATTTTTATATTTTGATGGGTCTAATGTGGACTATAGAGACCTATATGATCGGTCGATAATAAAGAATACCATCATTTGCGGTTATGAAAATGTTTGTGAAATAATAAAAAATAATTTTATTAAAATTAATCAGTAAAAATTATATACTGTTTTTGAAGATTTAAAGTTTTAATTATACGGGAAGATTTATATATAATGCGTAATATTCTATATGTAAGTGAAAATGTTGATTTACCTCTTTTTGCCAGGGAACTCGATAGTGTAGATATAGTTCTTACGAATGACTTCTCTTATGCAGTGGACAATTATTCAGCAATTATCCTTTCTGATAATGAAATTGATAGTGAAAATATAAAAGAAATTAAAGATAGTAGTTATCCTGTTATTTTATGGGCTGTTTCTGGCAAAAATATTAAGACAGATTTAAGTACCTATTTTTCTTTTTTAACTGCGCCGGACAAAGATACTTTTTCACAAGTTATAAATAATTATATTCTTTTTTTAACAGGAAGGAGAAAAAAATTACTCCTTAAAGAGAGGCTTAAAAGCCAGGAAAAACTTAATCAGGAATTGTTGAAAATAGGGGTTGCTCTTTCTGCAGAGAGGAATAACTCAAAATTGCTTCTTAATATTGTAACTAAAGCTTGTGAAATTACTAAAGCAGATGCAGGAAGCCTCTACCTTCTGGATGTTAATAAAAAGACTGGTGAATCTTCCATGATTTTTAAAATATCTCATAATGATTCAAACAAGGCGGATTTTTCAGAATTCAGAATGCCGCTTTTTAAGAAATCCATATCTGGTTATGTTGCAATAACAGGACAACCATTAAAACTTAATGATGCATATTCAATTCCTCCTGGCGTTGAGTATGCATTTAACAACAATTATGACATAAAAACAAATTATAGGACAAAGAGCATGCTCACAGTCCCTATGAAAAATTATAAAGAGAAAACCATAGGGGTAATTCAGCTTATAAACAAGAAAAAAGAGCGTAGTACTATTCTTACAGATCATCAATCTGTTGAAGAAAGTGTGGTTTCGTTTGATAAGCTTGATGAAGATATTATATTGGCGCTCGCTTCTCTTGCAGCAGTTAGCCTTGACAATAACCTTCTTTATCAGGAAATAGAAAATCTTTTTGAAAGCCTTGTATTGGCTTCGGTAAAAGCAATTGAACAGAGGGACCCGACAACAGGGGGTCATTCTTCAAGAGTGGCTTTGTATACAATTGCGCTTGCAAAAGCTGTGGCAGAAGAAAAAGAGTTGCACCAGGAGGCTGGTTATTCCGAAGACCAGTTAAAAGGGCTTAAATACGCTTGTCTTTTGCATGATTTTGGCAAAGTAGGGGTAAGGGAAAATGTACTTGTAAAAGCAAAAAAACTGTATCCAGGGATGCTTGAGCATATACTCGTGCGGCTTGATAATTTGGTATGTAATATAAAAATAAAAATATGTGAAGCAAAACTCGCGCTCAATAAGGCAGATTCTTCGTATAAGGATGCTGTTAAAGAGCTTGATCTAAAAGAAGCTAATGAGATTGCAAAAATAGAAAAATATCGGGAAGTTATTGTAAAAGCAAATGAGCCAGCTGTTCTTGACTCAGAACCAGAACAAATTTTAGCGGAAATTAAAAATGAAACAGGAAACAAGATACTTTCGGAAAAAGAATTTGAATTTTTAAACATAAAAAGAGGTTCTCTTACAAAAAGTGAACGGGACGAAATTATCTCCCATGCATCTTATACCTATGATTTTCTTAAAAATATTCCATGGCCGGAAAGTATGGAGTGGATACCTGAAATTGCAAGGTGGCACCATGAAACACTTGATGGCACTGGCTATCCTGATGGCAAGCGCGGAGATGAGTTGCCTCTTGAATCGCGGTTAATGGCTGTTGCAGATATATTTGATGCTTTAACAGCCAGTGACAGGCCATATAAAAAAGCAATGCCTTTGGAGCAAGCTCTTAAAATAATTCAGGAAGAAGCAAAAAAAGGAAAGCTTGACAGCGGGGTAGTAAACCTTTTTATAAAAAAAGAGGTTTATAAAGCTGCTGAAAATAAATCAGTATAAAAAAGGTTAAGCTGTATTACCACTTTATATAGTTTCCACCAAATGTAAGCCCGCCGCCAAAGCCTACTGTAAGGATATTATCGCCTCTCTGGATAAGTTTTTTCTCCACAACTTCTGTTAATGCTATAGGTATTGTAGCAGCAGAAGTATTTGCGAAATTTTCGATGTTTATATAAAATTTTTCAATTGGAATAGAGGTTCTGCCCGCAGCTGCTTCTAATATCCTTATGTTTGCCTGATGCGGAATAATATACTTTATTGAATCCATTGTAAGATTATTTTTTTCCATTAATTTTAAGATAGTATCTGTTACTGCTTTTACAGCAAAGTTGTAAACTTGTCTGCCATTCATATAAATATAAAGATCTTTAGGATCAGTTACCCCGGGAACAAACGGATTTGTAGTCCCTCCTGCAGGTCTTTTTAAAGAATCTGCTCCGCTTCCCATAGATCTTAAAAAAGAATATATTATTTCGCTTTTTGACTCTTTATCTTCATTAGCTGTTATTATAGCAGCGCCTGCCCCATCTCCAAAAAGAACTGCAGTATTGCGGTCTGTCATATCCATGGTTCTGGAGAGAACCTCGGACCCTATAACAAGAATGTTTTTATAGTTACCTGATTTTATAAAATTTGCCGCTGTTTCGACTCCAAAAACAAATCCTGTGCAAGCAGCGCCAAGATCATACGCACCAGCATTTTTTGCCCCCAGTTTATCCTGTACAAGGCAGGCTGTAGAAGGAAAACCAACATAATCAGCGCTGGTTGTGGCTAAAATGATCAAATCTATTTCGTCCGCAGTGACCTCCGCCTTTTCCATGGCGATTTTAGCAGCTTTTGTCGCAATATCTGAGTTATTTTCACCCTCATTTACAAAATATCTTTGCTTAATTCCTGTATGGGAGATAATCCATTCATCAGAAGTATCCATTATTTTTGAGAGATCATCATTTGTTACAATATTATCTGGCACATAGTAACTAATTGACTTTATATAAGGCCGGACCATTTTTTACCTCTAATGAAATAAGATTTTATGGAACTATAATTTATGTATTTGTAAACCGATAATAATATAAAATAAAGTTTAAATAAACTAAAAATTGTATATATTTTAAAAATAAGCTCAATATTTACAACTACGAATGTGAAGGTGGTATAAAAAATGGGATATATCGGAATCGTAAATTCAGATAAAAAAATAAACAGTCAAGTAATAAATTTATTTAAAAGAGATGAAATAATCAATTATAAAATATTAACAAATGAAGAAGAAATCATTGAATTTATTAGCTTTGAGCTTCCTGAACTTGTAGTAATCAATTTTAGCGATCCTGATTTAAATATTGAATCAATTATGGAGCAAATAAACCATGATATATGGGTAAATAATTTTGGAATTATTGGAATATATAATCAGGAAAAAATATCAGAAGAAGCAGTTATGAAAAAATATATGGATTTTAACATACTTACACTGCTCGATAGCTTTTTATATAAAATGGTATTAACAAAATGCGCAAAAATAATTCTGGAAAATAAGCAATTTTTATTTAACAAAGGGTTTTCGGAAAAATTGTTTGATAAAGATGTTGGTTCTTTTAAAATAGGGAATGATCCTTTTGTGGTTTCTATATATGCAGGGCTTGCATCATCCATGCTTATACAAAAAGGTCTTGTAAAACCGGAATTAAGGATGCATATCCAGCTAATTTTTTCTGAATTATTTGTAAATGCCATTGAGCATGGTAACTGTGGAATAACTTTTGAGGAAAAAGCAAAATTTCTGGAATCAGGCGGAAATATAATAGAACTTATAGCTGAAAAAAATATAGACCCTGCTATTGCAGAAAAAAGAGTTTCCATAGAGTGGGAGATCTCAAGGGACAGAAGCACTTTTATTATAAGAGATGAAGGCGCTGGTTTTGATGTTCTTAAACTTAGAGATAAGGTAAAAAAGGCAGGAGAATATGCTCTTCATGGGCGGGGGATAAAAATGGCAAGCTTATTTGCAGAAAGGCTTGCCTACAATAAAAAGGGAAATGCAGCGCTTGTGCAGATAAAACATGATAAAGATATACCGCCAAAAGCTCCTGAAACCCTTTCCAGTGAAGAAATAATAGATGTAAAAAGGGGAGATATAGTTTGTAAAGAGGGGGAATTCGGGGATTCGCTTTATTATATCTCATCAGGAAAATATAGTGTGTGGCATGCGAATAAAATGGTAGGCGAACTTGACCCGTCAGATATTTTTATAGGGGAGATGGCTTTTTTCCTTAAAAATGCAAGAAGCGCTACTGTAGTTGCTGAAACTAATGGGCGGATAATAAAAATTTCAGGGAAAAATTTTATTCAGATAATTAAAAAATATCCACAATATGGTCTTTTCCTTGTAAAATTGCTTTCTGTAAAAATTGTCCGCGCAAATAGCGCTAATGTAAATCTGCAAAATACTCTTACAGATATGAAACCAACTTTATAATTATTTGTTTACTTTATATAATGATATAAAATCCCGATTTTCATCGGGATGACGAATTATTGTCCCGGACTTTTGAAGGGGCAGGCTTGAGGGGTCAATGAAAAATAAAAATATCTATAGGTTGTTATGTTTGTTCCTTTTAATTTCTATTTTATTTCAGTTTTCGTCATGTAGAAGGAAGCAGGAACAGGTTGTTGAAGAAGTAAGAAGTTTAAATGCTATTATTACTTTTATCTCAGGCGATGCGTATATTTTCTCAGAGAGGGGAATTTTCCCAGCTGTAATTGGCAATACTCTTGGAGAGGGAGATTCTGTCAGAACAGCAGCAGATTCATATATTGAAATACTTATAGCCGGGAATTCGGTTATACGGATGGATGAAAACACAGAGCTTTCAATGGACCGGCTTGCAGCAGTTGGAGCAAATTCAAATGTTGCCATGTCTCTTGTAACAGGAACCATTATAAACAAAGTTGAAAGAATAGCAGGTACAGAAAGTTATGTTGTAAGGACAAGAAGCTCTGCTTTTGGCGTAAGGGGCACAGAATTTATGGTCTCTTGTTTTGGGTCAGATGAGGTTCTTCTTGCTGTAAAATCAGGAAGAGTGCAGATGGTCCCTTATTTGGATGTTATTGAAAGGTTAAAAGAGAATGCTCCTCCGGGCGAGCGTGTTGAGAATTTTATACGACTGGTTGAGGAGGGATTTCCAGTCTTGTCAGGAGGAAGCGAGATAACTGTAACGCCTGGTTTGTCAGCAGAAATTTTAAGCATACTTTCAACAGTTGAGAATGCTTTTTCTAACTTAAGACTCGGAAGGATAACAATAAACAATCTTTATGAAATCATCTCAAACTCTTCTTCTGCTGTTATGTCCGAAGTAGAGAATTCTTTGACTTTAGTGCAAAATATTTCCGGAGCTAATCTTGATAAACTCAGAATAACAGATTTTATGCAGATCTATGGTCCGGATGAAAGGTTCAGGGAAATTGCTTTTAGAACAGAACCTGCAGGAGCGAGAATCTATTTTGACAACAGTTTTATAGGGTTTGGTTCTGTAAGCGCTCTTATGCCGGAAAACCGGAGAATAAGGGTTGCTGTGGAAGAAGAAGGGTATGAATCTTTTGAAAGGGAATTTGTTGTTTCTGAAATTACAGAAAGACCGCATATAATCACTCTTAGACCAATGGCGCCAGCCAGAGGTTTTTTTGAAATATCTGTATTGCCAAATGATGCCGGGATTTACATAGAAGACAGGTTTGTGGCAAGAGGCAGGTTTTCCGGCACTTATGCTCCTGGAACAAGATTAAATGTTTCTGTGCAAAGAAGAGAGTACAGGACAGAAAATTTATTTGTTGAAATCATAGAGGGCGAGACATTAAGAAGAAATATTACACTGCCTGTTTTACTTATGCCATATACTTTTGATACAGGATTTTCCAGGCTGGATACAATTACTTCTACCGGGCGAAATTATTACGCATTTGCTTCGGCCGGAAATGGTTTTTCTGTTCTGAGTTCAGAAGGGAGAGCTTTGTTTAGAAGTAACGATGCAAATGCAGCAACTCCGGTCTTTGCCGGGGGAAGGCTTTTATTTGTATCTGGAAATACTTTTAGGGCAATAGATACTGTAAACTGGGTCGAGGCAGGCAATATTGAGCTGGAAGAAGCTCCTTATAGAACTCCTGTAGTTAGTGGAAATTCTGTTCTTATAAACAGCGGCGATTCGATTCTTGTTATTGACAGTAACGATTTTCGGGTTAATAGAAGAATACGGGTACCGGATATAGTTGTTTCATATCCTTATTTTTCCAATAACAGAATTATAACAGTAACCGACAAAGGGGTTGCCCAGATTTTCGGACAGGATGAAACTCCGCTCTCTTCGATTTCTGTAGCATTGGGAAACCCCAGCGGTATGAGTATTGCTACGAGCAATAACTTTGGTTATTTTGCAAATGTGGATGGTACTATCAATGCTATTGACCTCCAGACAGGCAATTTTCTTTGGGCAGGGAGATTTCAGCCAGATGTTTCGGGCAGGTTGCCGCAAATAAGCGCAACCGGAAATGTGATCATAGTCTACTCCAATAATACTTTGAAATTTTTCAGGCCTAATGGCGAAGAGATAAGAGAGATAGGGCAGGTAACAAGTTTTTATCATGGCGAAGATTCTCTTGTTTATGCGGTTTTGGGAAACAGAAGAATTACAGTATATAATCCTGTAACTGGCGCTGTTGTAAGGTCTGCGGATATTGGCATTTCTCTTGAAAGTATTGTTTTCAATAATGGGAGAATTCATGCAGCAGCGGAAAATGGGCAATATGTTGTTATAAATCCAGCTGCTTTTTAGGTAACTTCCTGGCTTCTGCCAGGGAGGATATCGTGGCGCACCGGGCCTCTGGAATCAGGGGCTCGGCTAAGTCCTGTAGACATTTGGACTTTAAACTAATATTATAGGCTATGGAAAAAAATAAACTTGAATTATATAACTCCAAGGAAGAGTATTTAAAGGATCTTGAGAAAAGAGGCAAGCTTCCGGAAGGATTCAAAACTTCGGTTGTTTCTCTTGAATTTTTTCCTGCAGAAAGACCTGTTGAAAAGCCTCTTCCAATGAAGCTCTCTCTTTTAATGCTGGATAAGCCAACCTCTGTTTTTGGCGCTGTATTTACAAGAAATAAATGTCCTGGCGCCCCTGTAATAATAGGCAAAGAAAGGCTTCTGTCCGACAAAGTGCGGGGAGTTATTATTAATAATAAAATATCTAATGTATGTACAGAAACCGGAGTTAAAGATTCAAATATGCTGCTTGAGCATCTTGCAAAAGAAACAGGGTGTTTGCCTCAAGAGTTTTTTCCTTCTTCAACAGGAATAATTGGCTGGCAGCTTCCTGTTAAAGATATGGTTCAAAATATCCCGCGCCTTGTTTCTGCTCTTGCTCCTGGAACTGGGGTAAATCTCGCAGAAGGGATAATGACTACAGACACTTTTCCGAAGCTGCGTTCCGCGGAAGTAGGGGATGGGTGTATTGTTGCTGTAGCAAAGGGCGCTGGGATGATAGAGCCCAACATGGCTACAATGCTGTCTTTTATTATGACAGATATTTCAATGGAAAGGGATATCATAAGGGATATTTTAAAAAGAGTTGTTGAGAAGACGTATAACTCAATTTCTGTGGATGGAGACCAAAGCACAAGCGACACTGTGATTATAATGAGCTCCTGTGAAAAGAAAAAAGTTTCAGAAAAAGAATTTGAAGACGCATTATATAAAGTGTGTCTGGATCTTTCTGTTGATATTGTAAGAAATTCAGAAGGGTGCGGCCATGTTGTAAAAGCTTCTGTAACAGGCGCATCTGACTTTGAAACAGCAAGAAATATTGGAAAAGCAATTGTTAATTCTCCGCTTGTTTCCACTGCGATATTTGGCAATGACCCAAATGTAGGGAGGCTGCTCTCCTCAATAGGAGATTATGCAGGCAATAACAACATAGAGCTTAACAAAGATAAGATTTCAATTTCTCTTGGTGGAGATATTGTTTTTGAAAAAGGGGCTTTTAGGCTTGATCAGGAAAAAGAACTCAGGCTGGTACATTACCTTAAATCACGGGTCCTTGATTCAGATCATAAAACATTTCCGGAACACAACTATACTGTTAATATTGATGTAAATCTTGGTATGAGTTCGGGTAATGGTAACGCAACAGTGTTTGGAAGTGATCTTTCCTATGGATATGTGCGGGAAAATGCAGATTATAGATCATAAGACATAATAAATTGTGGGGTATATAAGTGGATAGCAATCAGGGTAATCTTGCTCTTGTTTTTGAAAAACTTGACAACGCAAAAAAATATTTTCTTGAAACTATTATTGACGGTGAGTTTCTATATGACCGCCTTATAATTGCTTACATAACAGGTGGTCATGTATTAATCGAGGGAGTTCCTGGCCTTGCGAAAACCAGAGCAGCAAAAGCTCTTTCGGAAATTGTAGGAGCTGATTTTTCCAGGATCCAGTTTACTCCAGACCTTCTTCCGTCAGATATTACAGGAAACCTTGTTTTCATTCCAGTAACAGGAGAATTTACTGTAAGAAAAGGGCCTGTTTTTTCCGGCGTTGTTCTTGCAGATGAAATAAACCGTGCGTCTGCAAGAGTTCAATCTGCCCTGCTTGAAGCAATGGAAGAAAAGCAGGTTACAATAGGAGAATCTACCCATAAACTTGTTGATAATTTTTTTGTAATCGCAACACAAAACCCTATTGAACATGAAGGGACATACAGACTCCCCGAGGCTCAGCTTGACAGATTTTTGATGAAGCTGGACCTTGCTTATCCTTCGTCGGATTCTGAACTTAAAATTCTCGCGATGCATGATAAAGAAGAAAAAACATTCCCCAAGTTGGGAAATAAAATTACGCAGGAAGATGTTGCAGCGCTTTCAACTGCTGCTGAAAATATAATGATAAGCAATGATATAAAAAAATATATTGTAGACATTGTAAGAGAGACAAGGAAAACAAACAAATATATTGAATTTGGCGCATCTCCAAGAGCATCAATAGGAATAATGAAGTGCGCCCGCATAAAAGCGCTTTTGGAAAAACGAAAATTTGTTACTCCTGATGATGTAAAGCAGGTTGCTCCGGATATTTTAAGGCATAGGATAATAAGAAGCTTCGAGGCCGAGGCAGAAGGGGCAGATTCCAATATTATAGTTTCTACCATACTTGGTACAGTAAAAACTCCATAAAATGAGCAAGAAAGAAATTCTTTCTGAAATAAAAAAAATTGAACTTGTAATTAAAAAGCGTTTAAGCGGAAACTCTGCCGGCTTTTATCTCTCTGCGTACAGAGGTAACGGTATGGAGCTGGAGGGGATCCGGGAGTACTCGGAGGAAGATGACTTCAGGCTGATCGACTGGAATGCTTTTGCAAAAACAGGAAAGCCGTTTACTCTTGTGATGCAGGAAGAAAGAGACCTGGAGCTCTATCTTATTGTAGATGTTTCCGCGTCTATGGGTGGCGGCGGCGCTCTTTATCCTGCAAGAAAAACAAAACTGGAAACTGCTGCTGTTGCCGCAGCAATTCTTGGGCTTTCTGCTGCTTCAAGCAGGGATAAAACATCTGTTATTCTTTTTTCGGGCAAGGTAGAGGAGACAGTAATGCCAGCTTCCGGAAGAGCGCATGTTTTTGCAATAGCGGAAAAAATTCTGGATTCCAAATCCAACCATGAGGGTTCTGATCTTGAAGCAGCCTGCAGAGCGCTGCCTAAAAGCTTCAGGAAAAAAGGGATATGCATAATAATTTCAGATATGGAGTATGATATTCCATGGCAAACTCTTTTGCAAATTTCTTCCAGAGTTGAAACTGCTGTTTTTCGCATAAGAGACAACAATGAAAACAGTTCCTCTGCTTTTGCGGAGAGGGAAAATCCTGGTTTATTTTCATACGAAGCCAGTGGCGTAGACCCCTGCGGGTATTTTTATGTAAAAGGAAAAGGAAAAACTGCTGCTCTGTTGCCTGTTGTGCCTGCTGTTATAAAAAATAGCGATAAGGATTTTTCCGAGGCAGCAAAATTTGAAATCCCTTTTGTGGATATATCCACAAGCGATAATATCGTTGAAAAAATAAATACCTTTTTTAAGTTAAGGAAAAGATGAGAAAAATATTTTTGCTTGTTTTGGTTTTATTTGCGCTATCTTATTCTCAATTCCATCCTCAGGCTTATTCCCAGGTGATTCCCGGGATGCAGGAATCACCTGGCACACATGAATCACTGGGGGAACATGAATCCCAGTCGCCACAGAAATCAAGAGGAACTGTTTTAAGATACAGACTACATCCAACTTTATTGAAAACAGGTGAAAAAGGGTTTATCAGAATTAGAGTTGCTGACAACTTGACGTCATCAGACATAAGAAGAATATCAATTAATAATAATCAATGGTTTCATATCAATAACATTGAAATAAACCATAGTGAAAATGAAATCCTTGTTTGGTTTATACCATTTGATCCTGCCATTACTTCTTTTCCGGAGTTTGAGATAGGAGATAAAATCTATTCGGGAATTCCCATTTCTGTGCAATCCAGACTTGGAAATGTGAATACACTAAATCCTCTTGGGGGAAAAGTTTTACTGCCGTGGACAAGAGTTTTGTTTGGCGGGGTTTTTACATTATTGGTTATATTTTTGTTTTTATTATATTATGCAATCAAAGTGGTTCCCAAAAAATTAAGAAAAACAGTTGCTCTAAAAAGCAATGCTTTTAAAAGAAAGTTTTTGTTAAGAAAAATGTCAAGAATGATCCCCAGATTAAACAAATATGAAAAAACAGATTATATAAAAAGATTTATAAAATTATTAAAAGAATATCTTGAAATCACTACAAGTAAAAAAACAACTTGTTTTACAACCAGAGAGATAATTACTGCATTTCCCGAAGCTCCCTGCAAAGAGCTTATTTTTATGGACTCTGTCCGTTTTGGGAATTCCAGCGCAGATTCAGAAACAATTACGGAAACATCAGGAACAGTATATAATTTTGCGTTAATGTTCGAAAACGTTATGCGGGAAGAGGCAGCAGGAGAGAAGAAGATATGATGTTTGGAAATCCTGTAATGCTTTTATTGATCCCTGTTCTTATGGTTGCTGTCTGGTTTTCGTATAAAAGAAAAAACAGGGGCGCTGTTGTGTTATCTGCTCCTGATAAACAATATATCGAAAAAAATAAAACAAGATCCGGATTTAATAAAGACCGTATTTTGTTTGACTTAACCAATTGTTTGTTTTGGATTTCGCTGGTTTTAATTGTATTTTCTTTTTCAGGCCCGGAGATTGTGACAAAAGAAACAAGATATCTTTCTCCGGGTAACGAATACTTTATAGTGCTGGATGTTTCTCCAAGTATGGCTGTGCCGGAAAACGGCAGAACAAGGCTGGATAAAGCCAAAGAAATTGCTGAACATATTGTTATGAGTTCAGGGAATGACTACCCTGGCCTTATTCTTTTTGGAAGCAATTCTGTTGCTTCGGTTCTTCCAACTCCGGACAGAAACACTTTTCTTCACAGGCTTAGGGCAGCCAATATTATGGACCTTGGAGATGCTACTGCCATAGGAACTGCAATAGGGACTGCGCTCTATTTTCTTAAAGATTCCAGGCAAGGAGAGAGAAGTATAATACTTATTTCTGATGGAGGCGAAAACTACGGAGAGCTTTCCCCTTTGGATGCTTCTCTTATGGCAGCGCAATTAGGTATAAGAATAAACTGCATAGCAGTTGGCAGTGTAACAAGTGACAAAATTATTACAATAGAGACAGTTTTTCGTGACAGAGTGACTGGAAGGGTTTCAGGGGGTTATGACCCTGAATTGTTAAGAGAAATTGCCGGAAACACAAGGGGATATTTTCTTGAAAATCCAACCAAAGAAACAATAGGGCGGATAACTACAAGCCTTAGAACAGGAATAGAAGAAACCGAAATCTTTTTTTTAAAAAGAAGCCTGTCTGGTTATTTTTTTATACCAGGAGTTCTTATTCTTTTAATAGCCATGTTTTTAAAAATTGTGGTATTTAAGGAGCTGATGCCGTGAAAAATCCTATAGCTCTTCTCCTTCTGTTTATTCCCCTGTTTCTTTTAATCTTTGAGTTGCGTAAATTGAAAGGGAAAGTAAATTTTTTCTATACTATTTCTTTTCACAGGGAAAAAGCTAAAGCTGCTTCGATTTTCCGCATAAAACAATTATATGTTATTTCACTTTATACTATAAGCATGATTCTTTTTATTATTGCCCTTTCTTCCCCTTATGTGCTTACTGCAGGAAGAGATGTAATGCCAAATACTCCGGTTTTTGCAAGAGATACGATTTTCCTTTTTGATATATCGCAGAGTATGCTTGCAGATGACGGCGATGGTTTAAGCAGGCTGGAAAAAAGCAAGAGAGCTGCAACTGCCCTGGTTGCTGCCGAAGAGGGGAGATTTGGCATTGTTGTTTTTAAAGGAGAAGCATTTACACTGCTCCCCCTTACAGGTAATAAAAATAGTGTAATAAATACTATAGCGAGCCTCTCTCCAGATTTGTTTTCAGCAATAGGTACAGATGTAGGCAGAGGTCTTCTGAGAGCAGTTGAATCATTTCCAGGCCATGAAAATACAGAAAAAAGATTATATCTTTTTACAGATGCAGAAGAGCCTGAAAGGGGGAGTTTCCCAAGATTAAGAAATATAATTGCAGATACTATTTCTAAAAATAATATTTCTCTTTATATAGTTCCTCCGGATAAAAAAACAGGCTCGCCTGTTCCTGACAGGGATGTAATATCTGTTCCGGATATGAGAATGATAAATACTCTTGCCAGACTGCCAAATGCCTCTGTAATTTCCATAAATGATTTAAATATGTCTTCGCTCTTTTTTTTATCTAAAAGTGATTCTGCAGAATATAGCTTTTCACTGATTTTTTCATTAACAGGGTTTATTATTTTTCTTATAGCTCTATTGCTCCGGGGAATTAAATGGCAAAATATTATATAGTTCTTGTTTTTTTATTATGTTTTTTCTCATCATGCAGCGCTAATTATTTAAGAGCGTGTTATGAAAATCTTTCAGCCATTTACTTGTCCGAAAGAGGGGAAATGGATAGAGCTCTTACAGTTTTTGCAAGAGCCTCCAATAATACAGTCAATAGCAAGTACAGAAGTTATGTTGAATATAATATTGCTTTTTTATACAGGGAAATAGGAGAGCTGGGAGCAGCAGAGATCAGGCTTCTTTCTATTGAAGCGGGCAACGATAAAGCGCTTATATACAGAATCTATTGTGAATTGGGCGCGATTGCCTTTAAAAAAGGGAATTTTGAACAGGCAGCCAGTTTTTTCAGAAATGCTGTTCTCATTAACAATAATGATATAAAATTGATCCAAAATCTGGAGCTTGCGCTTTTAATGATTGATGAAGATAATGAAAACAGGGAAGAGAGCGTAAATTATATTCTACCGACTGGCAATATAGAGGTAGACGATGCAAGAAAACTGCTTAACATAATGTTTGCGGGAGAGGGTCTGTTTTGGATGGAAGATACAGCGGAAAGGGGAGAGCAGGGAAAAGATTGGTAGCCAAAATGTTGATTCGGACAGTGGTAATATTGATTTTTCTTTTTTTCTGTTTTTCTCTATATGCAGAAGCTCCAAGCCTTCAGCGGGGCTATGTGGGGCAGATAACTATAGAAAGAACCTCTTTTCAGGTGAATGAGGAATTCAGGTTTACTATTTTTATTCCTGAAATATCTCCATTGGAATTAGTAATGGAAGAGCCGCAATTCCCAAGTGGAGTTGAGATTACCAGAGGGCCATCCATAAGACCCGGAATAAATGGAACAATTATTGATTATAGTTTTATATTAAATAGAGCAGGCCGTTATCTCATAGACAGCTTTACAATAAAACACCGCAACAGGATTATGCATACAACTCCGGTTTTTATTACTGCTGTGCCAATTCCCCAGCGGCACTATCCCTCCGATGCCTGGGGTTACAGAGTTTCCAAACCTCCCCCTTCTGTAAGATGGGCTATCCCCAACTACAGCTATTTTCCAGGAGAAATAATCCCCCTCCGCTTCGTAGTAGAAAATGTAGAAAACCCTAACATCGTTATAGAATCAAGAGTATCGCAAACAATTGGCGGCTATGTAAAAAGGGGCAGCAGAACAGCTCAGGAAAACGAAAAAACAATTATTACCAAAAGAGTTGCGAGAGGCGAAATTTACGATGTATTTTTTCATGACCATATATTTGTACCATTCAGATACGGAAGCATAACACTTCCAAATGTGGAAATTTATATTTCCGAAGGGACTTCCGAGCACCGGGTAACATTAAAAGGTGTGCCTGTTGCGATTTCCACTCCCCCTAAAGCAGAAAAAAACACAGGAGCGCTTGGGAATTTTTTCTATGAATATGAAATATCAAGTAACACGATATCAGCTTTTCAAGCTGTTATTTTAACGCAGAGAATTACAGGAACAGGTAATTTTTTCGGGATTACGATGCCTGCTCCATATATCAGTGATCCTGAAATTGCTGATATTACTCTTATAAGAGATATCTTTGATGTTGTTCCTGCTGGAAATCCTGTGGGGAGCCCTGGTTACAGATTTTTTAAAGGCTCAAGGGAGCTTACTTATTCAATAATTAAAAAAAGAGATGTTGTTTACCGCGATACTACATATCCGAAAAATATTTTAATTATGATTCCCGATTTTTCCTGGCATGACCCCTTGCCAGGATTAACACTTAGAGAAAGCTCTGGCATTGCTTTGGCTTTAAATTTCGAAGAAGATTCGCTTGCGCAACCTGTGTCAGATTTAGCGCAGGCAGATAGAGAAAAGAAAGCAAGAAAAATTTTGTTGGACATATTTAAAATAATTTTGATAATATCTATAGCCCCTGCTCTTTTTTTTGTATTAAAGAAAAAAATTAAAAAATCAATAATAGCTATTCTAATAATAGTTGTTATATCTGTTATTATTGGTTTTTTAGTGATAACAAGAGTATTGGCAACCCAGCCTGTTTACGGAATTATTGGCAGTGGGGCTATTAATGTTTATGTTATTCCGGAAGAAGAGGCTAGTGTTAGATTTATTCTGGAAGATGGTGAGGCAGTCAGAATAATAGGGGAAAAAGGGCAGTTTTATCTTATAGAAAGTGTAGGTAAAGGCAGCAGGGGCTGGGCAAAAAAAGAAAACATTATACTGGAATAGATTATGGACTTTGGAAAAATTCTGGAACATTGGGAAAAGGAAAGTAAAAACACCTGCCAAGGGCGTTTATATCCTGATAAAGATAAGCTTAATGGAGATAACAATGTTTTACCCCAAAACCGGGGGAAAAATTTAAAAATTCTTAAAAAAATGAAACCCCAGGATACACTTGATCTCCACGGCTTAACATCAGCCGAAGCGGAAATAGAACTAAAAGAATTTCTCTCGGAGAGCAAAAGAAAGGGGTATACTAAGGTTTGTGTAATTCATGGCAAAGGAATTCATTCAAACGGAGAGGGTGTTCTCAATAAAGTTGTTGATAATATTTTAAAAGATTATCCTTATATTGGAACCACAGGGTTTTCACAACAAAAAGATGGCGGAAAAGGTTCCCGCTGGATAACTTTTAAGTAATATTTTTACTTTTCTCTGTATATTATTCTTCCGCGAGTAAGGTCATAAGGGGAAAGAGCTACTTTAACCTTGTCTCCGGGTACTATTCGAATATAAAATTTCCTCATTTTTCCTGAAAGGTGGGCAAGTATTACATGACCATTCTTAACTTCTACTTTAAACATTGTATTGGGTAAAGATTCCTTCACCACACCATCAATTTCAATGGCTTCTTCTTTATTAGCCAAGTTTCCTCCATTTTTTATATTAATTATTACAAATTTTTGTATAATCAAGTTATAATATTTAAATTAAAATTCTTTGTCAACATCACGTATTGTGTCAAAGAATAAAGCATCTTATTGGCGAAAAATTTGGTTTGCCACTCTAAACAGGGTTGACAATAACTGTGAAATTGTGCAAATTGCCTGTAATAAAAATGGGGGTATGTTTATGGATAATGATTTTAAAAAAAAGATGCATGAAACATTACTGAAATTAAAAGAAGAGATTATAAATAACCTTATTTCGGAAAATGATTCTTTCAAATCTTTGATAGAAGACATAGACCCTAAAGATATAGTGGATATTGCTGCTGATGATATAGACAGAAAAATGCTCGAAACAGTAAGCGCGCATGATATTAAAAGGCTAAAATTGATTGATGCTGCTTTATCAAGAATACAAAATGACAGATTTGGAGTTTGTATGAAGTGCGGTAAAAAAATACCAGAAGAACGCCTGGAAGCAATTCCATATGCTGTAATGTGTATAGCTTGTAAAACAACTGACGAAAAAATGAACAGATAGTCTAATAAATTATTAAAAATAGCCGATAGTTTTCATAAGTACAAAAAAGAGGCTTAGTTATGGAAACTATAAACACTATTTCAAGTATAGCAGCACCTTTTTCTCATATTTTAAAAGCAGGCTATTCAGGCGGAAGTTTGTCTGTTCCTGTCAGTGATGCAGGCATTAGCACCAGATTTAAGCACATAACAGGTATCCCATTACCATCAGATAGCAGTAATGTCTCTTATACCAGGCTTAGACAGCTTGATATGTTGATTGCCCAGATAGGTAAATTAAGGGATAGGGAAATTGTGGAAATCGATTTTGAGAGCATTGAACAAGGTCAGCTTCAACATATAATAGACAATTTTGCTTATGAGCTCAGGAACGGATTAAATTCCCAGGCAGATCCTTACCAGAGGATATATTCTCCGGGTTCTATACTTAATATGACTGCCTGATAATGAATTATTTGATTTTAATTCTGGCAACAACAGTTTTTTTTTATCTGATAATTCCTGGTATTGGCGCTTTTATTGTAAGAAAACAGTGGAGCGAATTTCGCAGAAAACTTGTAGCTGCTGCTGCAACACCTATCATTGACTTTTCCAAGTCCAGAGGCGGAGAGTCGGAATATCTCGGTATTTTTAAATTTTTTGGATCACTTGAAGCAATACAGGATAAATATGAGATATGGCTCAGGAGCAGTAATTTTACAGTTACTGTAAATATGCAAAATGTTAAAATATATCTTATTCCTGCTTTTAGCTCTTTAGAAAATAAAAATGATATATATGAAAAAAACAGTGAAATTATAATAGATGAGATGCCACAGGTATTGGGATGGGAAAAATTTCATTCTTTATCCCAGCAGACAGATATTATGGTTTGCGGTCCTCTGTTTATGGAAAAAGGGAAAGTAATTTTTAGAAATACAGCGGAAAACAGTATTACTTTTCTGATATATGATGGCAAACAAGAGTCTTTACTAAGGCGTAGTATATGGGCAGGAAGGCACAGGAATGAGTACTGGAATATATTTACCCCTGCTTCTCTGGTTGCAGGCTCTTTTTCCCTTTTTATTATTGCCTATTATCTTTTTTCAATTCCTGAATCTGTAACTATCTCCAGATTTGCGCTTTCATTAAGCCTTATCCCTGTAATGCCCCTTTTTCCACCTGGAGTTGTGTTCTTTTTTACTTATAGGTATTTTTGGAAAAAAGCCAGATTTTTAAGGGCAGAAAGAGATATTGTAAAACTCCCTTTTCAGTACTTTCAAGCCCTGTCCGTTAATCCACCAGAGGGCATCACCCCGGCAGAAGGCGGGGATAACAATTTTTGTCTTGCTGTATGGCCGAAAATGGCATATTGCTATAAAAAAATTGAAAATAAAGAAGAAGTAAAGGAAATTTGCCATAGCAAGAATATTAAAATAAGAAGTGTATCTATTATTGAAAATAATAAATCAAAAAATAACATCTATTATTATTTTTATAAACCAGAAAATAAGCTGGAAGACCCTTTTATAGAAGAAATTATTGTTCACGGAGACCCTGGGGCTATTATAAAGAAATGCCAACGCAAATCAGAAATTTATGACTATTTCTCTATCGCTATTTTTGCAATAGGAATGATAATTAATTTCCCAATTACTTATTATTTTATTGACCTGATAAGCAATTAAGCATCATCCTGATTGATACTGGTTTTCGTTGGTGCAGGGCCTGGCTTCGAGGTTTTTTTTACATTTTTTGCATAACTGGCATTTAATTTTTTTCCTTTAAATGTAACGCCATTAATAACATTTATAACAGCTTCTGCTTTTGAAGATGTAACATCTAAAAATGAATAACTATCAAGCACTTTTATCCGTTTTAGATCGCTTTTTTCTGCTACTTTAGAAGATAAAACCATTCCCGCGATATCTTTAGAATAGAGTCCTCTGGCGTTCCCAATATTTATAAAAATGGTTTTTAAATCGCTACTTTTTTCTTCACTGTCCTTTGCCAGAACATTATATCCATTTTGCTCAGCATATTTTTTAAGAAGCCATGCTGAAAAATAACTTCTTGTAAAAAAAGGTACATTCTTTTTTATTATTTTTTTGATTTCATCAAGGTTTTTTATATCAGATCCACTTTTTATTTCTGAAACAATATTTTGTATAAACGAATTATCCATAATTTTCTTTTCTCCTGCCTCTGCACAGTTTATTGTTATTGGCTTTTTAAAAAGTTGATAAAAAGAATAGTCATGCTTTTTGTTCTTTGTAAAAACAATAAAAAGTTGTTTTTTACTAAGTTTTGAAAAAATAAATTCTACATCCTTTTCAAAACTATAATGATCATCTATATCACTATCTTCAATTATACAACTTTGTATCCCTTCGAGAGAGATATTATTACTTCGTATCTGGTCGATAATACTGTCCGTAGTACTTATAAATATATCCGGCTGTTTTTGAAGCAAACGGGAATCTTTTTTGATATTACGTTCAGAATTTGCAGCAACTGACAGAAGATTCGTCACTCTTCTTTGAGACAATTTTTTAAAAAGAGTACTGATTTTTACTACATTTTCAGGGGATGACGCAATAATAATGCTTTTTAACCCTGGTAATGAAGAATCTGTGTTTGCAATAACAGGAAGAACTATCCCCATAGTTTTCCCGCACCCTTCTTCGGTTTCTGCAATTATATATTTATTGCCAGAAATTGCTCCAACCAATTTTTTTTGAAGAGGGGTAAGTGTCTCGAAACCAGCTTTTTTTATGATCAAACTGTATTTATCATTTTCTTTTGATTGATACAAAATATTATCCTGATATTTGGCCATTCCTTAAAAAATAGTATCTGTTTTAAAAATTGTCAATATAACAGTATATCATTCAGATTTTGGCAATATAATTAGGTAAATATACCGATATAATAACTATAATCCATAAATTTATTGTAATGATAGGGATACAATGAGAAAAATTTGGCTATTTTTATTGCTTTTTCTATTCCTCACAGTTTTTTGTTTTGCAGTTGCTGAACAGTTTGAATATAGGTTTGTCGTTGGTACAAAATACAGAATTTTGTCCGAAGTAGATGAAAATGTCTATATAAATAGTGTTCTTTCGCATCATGCAAGAATGCTTAACAGGATATCTGTGGAAATAATAGAAGCAGACCATGAAAGTGGTGTTATGTTTGCAACGCTTGATTTATCTGAAAGAATTACCGGAAGATTCTCTACTTATGAAATTACTGAAAGATATGAATCTACATTCCGTCAGGACAGGCGTGGATTTACAACTGTAGACAGGCAATACTTTATTCCAATGGCAAGAGATATCCCTGTTTTTCCTGACTATCCCATTGAACCTGGATATGAATGGACCGGCGAAGGAGAAGAAGTTCATGATTTCAGGAGAAGTTTTAATATTCCACAACCTTATGCTTTCCCTGTGAGCGTAAGTTATAAATATCTTGGAAAAGATGAAACAGGGTTATACGATGTTTTCAACATAAGATACAGTGTTGACCATGAAACCAATTTTCCCAGACCAAGAAATGTAACAAATCAATTACATCTTGTAAGAATAACAGGCTCTACTGATCAAATAATGTTGTGGGATAACAAAAGAGGCCGCGCTTTTAGTTATAGCGAAGAATTTATTTTTGAAATGGAATTGTTATCTGGCGATATAGTAACATTTACAGGAACTGCATGGGCAGAAGTTATTGAGGCAGAAGATCTTGATACAGACAAGCTCGTAGAAGAAGTTGAGCAATCAATCAGGGATTCCGGCATTGAAAATGTCTATGTAGAAAGGGTCGCAGAAGGTATAAAAATAACAATCGAGGATATTCAGTTCCTCCCGGATTCTGCAATACTTGCAGAGACAGAATTTGAAAAATTAGCGCAAATAATTGAGATACTTCATAATAATCCAAACCATGATCTTCTTATAATAGGGCACACTGCTCTTGCAGGAACAGCAGAGGGGAGAAGAGCGCTTTCGTTTCAAAGAGCAAGGGGTGTTGCAGAGCATATCCTTGATTCCGGAGCAAGAACAGAAAGAGAGGTGCGGATACTGGGCCGGGGGGCAGAAGAGCCTGTTGCGACAAACGCAACCGAAGAAGGGAGAAGAAGAAACAGGCGGGTCGAGATAATTATTCTTGAGAACTAGGCGTATGTGCGATATTTAGTATTATTTAATCGCCAACAAGTGTTTTGATTGCTGCGTGCGCTGCAAAAAGACCAAACATTGCGGTAACGATTGGGTAACTTCCGAGTATGTTTCTTTCTCTTCCTCTTGTGTAGGAGGCCGGGAATTCTGCTTCTTCTTCCAAATCCTGAGCGCTTTTTTTAGAAGGCGGTCTTAGCCCTGTTTTTAATGCAGGTTCTGTTGAATATATTACTGTTATACCTTCTGTGATCCCTTTTCGCTTTAAAAACCGTCTTAGATTTTTCGCAAGGGGGCATACATCTGTTTCAGAAATATCTGCTATTCTTATTTTTGATGGATCTTTTCTTAATGCTGCACCCATGGAGGATATGACAGGTATTTTGTTTGTAACACAATATGCCAGTAGCTCTACTTTGGGGCCAAGCGAATCAATAGCATCTATTGCTATATCTGGTTTTTCTGCAAAGATCAAATCAAAAGAATCTTTGTGGGCAAAAATATTTTTTTTATTTACTGTACATAGTGGATTTATATCTTTTATCCTTTCCCCGATCACATCAACTTTGAGCTTTCCAACTGTGGAGTCAAGCGCCCCTATATGCCTGTTTATATTTGAAACTGCAATCACATCAAAATCCACAAGAGTAAAATGGCCTGTTCCGCAGCGCGCAAGAGCTTCTGCAGCAAAACCTCCGACAGCCCCAAGCCCTGCGATCGTGATTTTCTTCTCCCCAAGGAGCTTTACTTTTTCATTTCCTATTAGCTGTATAAGCCTTGAAAACCTTTCCATTTTCTTCGATTACTCCGCTTAGTTCTGTTATATCCATTTTTAAAACAGATGCTGCCTCATTATAAACTGCAAGCAACCTTTTTAAATATTTTTTCCCATAATAATTATCTTCTTTTGAATATTCCACATTTATGCTGTTTTCGCAGCCATTGTCCTGCTCTGCTGCTCTATTATCATTTGATGAACATTGTTCTGTTCCATATAGCCCTTTGTCATCCTGCTGCAGGCCAGAAGCATCAGGGGGTTGTTTTGAATAACAGGTAAAATCTGTTTCAAGCAAAAGGTGTTTTAAGTCTATTTTTGATATGGATTCCTCTGCTTTTCGTGAAAAAGCCCCGTATCTTTCAAGCCCAAAAGAGGGGTAGCCCCCAAGCTCTGTTATTGTTTTAGCAGCTTCTGCAGACCCACTGTACGCATGTATAATAAACGGGGCTTTGATTCTGTTTTTTACTTTTTGGAGCTCTTCTGTTAAAAGCCCCCATGAGCGGACACAGTGTATTGTAAAAGGTTTTTCGGTTTTTAAAGCAATATCAAGGCAGTTTCTAAAGAGATAAAGCTGTTTTTCTTTATCTGCCCCTTTAAGCTTGTCAAATCCAAACTCTCCTATAAAAGCCCCTGTTTTGGATGATATTTCTTCGAGGCTGTTTATTATTTCTTTGCTTGCGTCTGTGCTGTCCCATGGGTGGATCCCGATAAAAGGTGTTATTTTAAGATTATTGCGGCTTATGGATAAAGAAAATTCTGTCCCTTTTTCCCACAGGCCTTTTTCGCGGATATTATTAAGTATTAGCCCAACAGAAATTCCCTGCTCCTGGTTACACTGATGAAGATTTTTTGCCCCAAAGCAAGTCCGTGGCATCTCCATTGCTGGCAGGACAGGGTCCATCAGTGTAATATTTCTGGCAGAAATGTAAGTGATTATTTTATCCATTACCACACCCGAATCATAGGTATAGAAATGGCAGTGAAAATCGTTTAATACCATAACAAGCAATTATACACAAATTTATCATAAAAGAATTTTTTTGAATACATTGATAGTTGACATAAAATTTTATTGACACCTTTTTTTTGTCTTAATATACTGCTAGCATCTCACTAAGTAATTCTATTTACTAAGATTCTATCGAGGAGAAAAATATTGTCAAAAGGTAAACCTCTAATTGATCGTGAAAGATGTAAAGGGTGTACTCTTTGTATAGAGGCATGCCCACAGAAAATTTTGAAGATGTCGCAGCAAATAAACCGACGAGGCGTTTATTATCCAGAGTGTTTGGATGAGGGGAAATGTACAGCATGTACTTTTTGTGCTATTATTTGCCCCGACATAGCTATTGAAATTGAGAAATTTTAGCCGGAGAAAGAGCAAAATGAAAAAAAAGATTCTGATGAGAGGAAATGAGGCTGTTGGAGAAGCTGCACTCCTTGCGGGATGCAAGGCATATTTTGGCTATCCTATTACGCCACAGAATGAAATCCCTGAATATCTGTCTACAAGGCTGCCGGAACGCGGGGGCGTTTTTTTACAGGCAGAGAGTGAAATTGGTGCAATAAACATGGTAATGGGCGCAGCCGCAGCAGGTGTAAGAACAATGACTACTACATCTTCCCCTGGTATGACGCTAAAGCAGGAAAGTATATCATATCTTGCTGGAAACGAGCTCCCATGTGTAATTGTTAATATGGTGCGTGGTGGTCCTGGTCTTGGAAATATTTCAGGAGCGCAAAGCGATTATTTTCAGGCTACCCGTAGCGGACATGGCGATTTCAGATCAATCGTTCTTGCTCCGGAAAATGTGCAGGAACTTGCAGACCACACAATAAAAGCATTTGAGCTTTCAGACAAGTATAGAATGATTGCAATTGTTCTTGGAGATGGATATCTTGCGCAGATGTCTGAGCCACTTGTGCTTCCAGACCCTGTAAAATCCGCACCGGAAAGATCTTATGCTCTTACTGGAGCAAAAGGGCGTGAACAAAGGATAATAGCTTCTTTAAGGCTTATTCCTGAAACTTCTCTTGACGCGCATAATCATGACCTTCAGAAAAAATATGCGGAAGTAAAGAAAAACGAAGTTCTTTTTGATACATATAAGACTGATGATGCTGACTATGTTCTTGTTGCATACGGGCTTAGTGCCAGAATTGCAAAACAAGCAGTTAGAAATTTAAGAAACAGTGGCATTAAAGCAGGGCTTTTTAGACCAATAACATTGTGGCCATTTCCTTCGGATCAGCTTGAAGCGCTTTCGAAAAAAACAAAGAAAATGCTTGCAGTTGAAATGAGCATGGGACAGATGGTAGAAGATGTTAAGCTAAGTGTTAAAGGCAATGTAGAAGTTGACTTTTATGGAAGAACTGGCGGTATGCTTCCGGAAATTGATAAAATTGTGGAAAGGGTAAAAAGTTATGAGTAAAATATATGAATTTCCCAAATCTATGAATAATGTGCCTACCCACTACTGTACAGGGTGTGCGCATGGAATTGTTCATAAGCTTATTGGTCAGTGTATGGATGAACTTAAAATAGTAGAGAATACTATTGTTGTTGCTCCTGTAGGTTGTGCTGTATTGGTATATAAATATTTTAAAGCTGATGGTATTGAATCTCCACATGGCAGAGCGCAGGCTGTTGCAACAGGTATTACAAGAGTTCATAAAGATAAAATAGTAATGTCTTACCAGGGCGATGGAGACCTCCTTGCAATTGGAACAGCGGAAACGCTGCATGCTGCAAACAGAGGCGAAAAAATGGTTGTGATTTTTGTCAACAATGCGATTTATGGAATGACAGGCGGACAAATGGCCCCAACTACAATGGCTAAGCAGGTTACAAGCACAACTCCTAATGGAAGAGACACAGATGAAACTGGACATCCGATCCGGGGCTGTGAACTTATAAATAGCCTTGAAAAACCATATTATATTGAAAGATGCAGTATTCATGACATCAAGCACATTAATAAAACAAAAGAAGCAATAAAAAAAGCTTTCGAATACCAGAAAGAAGGCAAGGGATATTGTTTCGTTGAGATTCTTGGAATGTGCCCAACAAACTGGGGAATGGATCCTTATTCCAGAACAGCAATTAATTGGGTAAAAGATGAAATGGTACCATATTTCCCGCTAAAACTTTTTAGAGACAAAGGGGTGCGTACAAATGCGTAAGGAAATAAGATTTGCAGGATTCGGCGGACAAGGTGTTGTTATTGCCGGAAAAATCCTTAGTATAGCTGCAATGATGGAAGGAAAAAGTGTTTCACATATTCCATCTTATGGCGCAGAAATGAGAGGTGGGACAGCAAATTGTAGTGTTGTAGTTTCTGACGATGACATTGCTTCTCCTATTGTTGTGGATTTGGATATTTGTATTGCTTTAAGTTTACCAGCAATGCTTAAATTTGAACCAAAGATTAAAAAAGGCGGGCTTCTTATTTATAATAGCTCTCTTATTTCAGATAAACCTAAAAGAGATGATATTGAAACTGTTGCAATCAATGCAAATGAAATATCTGCAAAACATGGCTCTACAATAGGTGTAAATATGGCAGTATTGGGACTTCTTGTAAAAAAAGTACCTGAAATTGCAAAATTAGATTCTCTCACAAAAGCTCTTGATGAAGCTATTTCAGAAAGAGGTAAAAAGCATAACCCTGTAAATATTGCGATAATGAAAGACGCTTACAACCTAATTCCATAATTTTAGGCTTTATGCTAAATAATGCAAAGGCCGGACTTGCTATACGTATGTCCGGTCTTTTTTGTTTTTTGTGCCTTTTACAGACATTGAAAAAATATTACAATATAATAGTGTCGAAAATTTAAAAGAAATAAAAATAAATTTGTTGCCATTTTAATTGAGGAGGAAAAAGTGGATAATAAAAACAAGCTTGGCAGTAAAATAAAAGCTATCAGAGAAACAAGAAAAATTTCAGTTGCAGACCTTGCGGAAAAGACAAACCTTCCTGTTGAAGGTATAGAGAAAATAGAGAACGGAGAACTAGTTCCAAGTCTTACTCCTCTAATAAAACTGGCAAGAGTGATGGGTGTGAGGCTCGGCACTTTTTTGGATGATCAGGAAGATATTGGGCCTGTAGTTAGCAGAAGAGATGAAAAAAAGAGTGTTACAAGATTTTCAGATAAAGATGCTCCTGCAAAGTCAGATCTTGATTTTTACTCTCTTGCGCTTAACAAAGCAGGGCGGCATATGGAGCCATTTATTATTGATATATATCCATCATCAGAAAAGGGATATAAGTTATCTTCCCATGAAGGCGAGGAATTTATATATGTACTCAAGGGAGAAATCGAAGTTATGTATGGCAAAGATGTCTATGTGATAACTGAGGGGGACAGTATTTACTACGATTCTGTAGTTAAGCACCATCTCCATTCCAAAGGTGACGCTGCTGCGAAAATACTTGCAGTTATATATACGCCTGTTTAAAAGGAGAAATAAGTGTTTGAAATAACATTAAGTAAACTTCTCAGGCAGAAAACTCAGGAATATCCTGACAAAGAATTTATAGTTTATTCTGACAGAGATTTAAGATTTACATATAAACAGTTTAATGAAAGAGTGAGTAATCTCGCGAAAGGGTTTCTTTCTATTGGAGTAAAGAAAGGGGATCATCTTGGGATATGGGCAACAAATGTTCCTGACTGGCTTACGATTATGTTTGCTGCTGCCCGTATTGGAGCTATTTGTGTTACTGTAAACACAAATTATAAGCTTCATGAGCTTGAATATCTTGTTAAACAGTCTGATATTACAACTCTTTGTCTTGCAGATGGTTTTAAGGATAGCGATTATGTAAAAATGGTAAATGATCTTGTCCCTGAAATCAAACAGGAGGAGAGGGGATATCTTACGAGTAATAAATTCCCATTTCTTAAAAACGTTATTTTTATAGGGCAGCAAAAGCATAGGGGAATGTTTTCATTATCTGAATTAATGCTTGTGGGGTCGCATGCTACAGACGATGAAATGCTTGAAATTGAAAATTCCCTTAATCATCATGATGTTGTTAATATGCAATATACCTCGGGAACAACAGGTTTCCCAAAAGGGGTTATGCTTACCCACTATAATATTATAAACAACGGATTTTCTATTGGGAGCCGCCAGAAATTTACAGCAGCAGAAAAGCTTTGTCTTCCTGTTCCATTGTTCCATTGTTTTGGAATTACTCTTGGCGTTATGGCTATACTTACGCATGGCGGAACCCTTGTTATTCTTGAAACTTTTGACCCGCTATTGGTGCTTGCTTCTGTTCAGAAGGAAAAGTGTACAGCTCTTTACGGCGTACCTACAATGTTTATAGCAGAGCTTAATCACCCAATGTTTGATATGTTTGACCTTTCAAGCTTGCGTACTGGTATTATGGCAGGGTCTCCGTGCCCGATGGATGTTATGCGAAAGGTAATCGATAAAATGCATATGAAGGATATTACGATTGTCTTTGGGCTTACGGAATCTTCTCCGGGAATGACGCAAACAAGGGCAGATGACCCTGTTGAGAAAAAGGTTTCAACAGTTGGTACGGAATTTGATGGTGTTGAAGTAAAAGTTCTTGACCCGGAAACAGGCAAAGAATCCCCCATAGATGTTCCTGGTGAACTTTGCTGCAGGGGATACAATGTAATGAAAGGGTATTATAAAATGCCGGAAGAGACAGCAAAAGTAATTGATAAAGATGGTTGGCTTCACTCAGGCGATCTTGGCGTTAAAGACAAAGATGGATTTTTCTCTGTTACCGGCAGAATAAAAGATATGATAATCCGCGGAGGAGAAAATATATATCCCCGTGAGATAGAAGAATTTCTTTATTTGATGAAAGGGATAAGAGATGTACAGGTAGCAGGGATTGCTGATGAAAAATATGGTGAAGTTGCAGGCGCGTTTATTATTCGCGAAGAGGGAGTCGCGCTTACAGAAGAAGATGTAATTGGTTATTGCAGGGGGAAGATTTCCCGCTTTAAAATTCCTCAATATATCTTTTTTATAGATTCATTCCCAATGACCGGAAGCGGAAAAATCCAGAAATATAAATTGCGGGAAATGGGCAATGAGCTTGTAAAAACAAGGAGGGAAAAGTGAACGATAGTGTAAAAATGGTTGCAGAAAGACTTAAGGGGCTTCGTGAAATTATGGATGTCTCTGTTGATGAAGCTGCAGAAACATGCGGGATTTCGATTGAAACTTATATTGAATATGAAAAGGGTGAAAAAGATATACCTGTAAGTGTGTTATACAGTATGGCCAATGCATATGATTTTGAGCTTACAGCGCTTCTCACAGGCGAAGAACCGCTCATGAGTAGTTACTCTATTACAAGAAAAGGGCGGGGGATTGCTGTAGACAGGAGAAAAAGTTATAAGTACCAGTCTCTTGCAGGCAATTTTAAGGGAAGGAAAGCAGAGCCATTCCTGGTTACCGTAGAACCCAAAGAAGCAGGCGAATTGACTTTGCATGGCCATAAAGGGCAGGAGTTCAATTATATTCTTGATGGCAGGGTTATGATTATGATTGATAAAAAAGAGCTGATTCTTGAAGAAGGCGATTCTATTTATTTTGATTCCACACAACCGCACGGAATGAGATCGCTTGATGGAAAAAACGCAGTTTTTTTTGCGATGATACTTGAATAGGAGCTTTTGATGTCAATAATTGAAAAACTTACAACAAAACAAAATTTTACTTCTTATGAAGATTTTAGTAAAAATTTCAGAGCAAAAGTTCCTGAAAATTTTAATTTTGCATACGATGTAGTTGATGCTCTTGCGCAAGAGCAGCCTGACCTTAAAGCAATGGTATGGACAGATGAAGATGGAGACTACAGAGAATTTACTTTTGCTGAAATCAAAAAATACAGCGACAAAACCGCAGCTTTCTTTTCTTCGCTCGGAATAGGCAAGGGCGATATGGTAATGCTTGTTCTTAAAAGAAGGTATGAGTTCTGGTTTTCAATAATTGCGCTGCATAAAATCGGGGCAATATGTATTCCTGCAACTCATATGTTATCTTCCGAAGATCTTATTTATAGAAATAATGCTGCAAGTGTTAAGATGATTGTTGCTGTAGATAATGATAGTGTTATAAAAAATATAGAAATCTCAAAGGAAAAATCACCTGAGCTTAAAACACTTGTTATATGCGGAAAAGAAAAAGATGGCTGGGTTAATTTTAACAAGGGAATAGAAAATGCTCCTCCGTTTAAAAGACCAGAGGGAAAAGATGCAACTGTAAATAGCGATATATCGTTATTGTATTTTACATCCGGAACAACCAATCAGCCCAAGATGGTAGCGCACGATTTTGTATATCCGCTTGGGCATATTGCGACAGCATATTTCTGGCATAGGGTAAAAAAGGCTGGGCTTCATTTTACAGTTGCAGATACTGGCTGGGGAAAAGCAGTATGGGGAAGCCTTTATGGTCAGTGGTTATCTGAATGTGCGGTTTTTGTATATGACTTTACTTCAAAATTTAACCCTGCATTGATTCTTGAAATGATAGAAAAATATAAAATAACATCATTTTGCGCCCCACCCACAATATATCGGTTTATTATTCTGGAAGATCTTTCCAAGTATAATTTATCTTCTCTTGAGCATTGTTCAACAGCAGGTGAGCCGCTTTCCGAAGAAGTATATAATACATTTCACAAACTTACAGGAATAAAACTTGCAGAAGGTTTTGGGCAGACAGAAACAACGTTATCTATTGCAAATTATGAGTGGATGGAGATGCGGCCTGGATCAATGGGGAAACCTACTCCAGGTTATCATGTGAGTCTTTTAAGCGCTGATAATGTTGAATGTGAAGATGGCGAAATAGGGGAAATTGTAATAAATGCAAAAAAGGAACGGCCAGCAGGCCTTTTCATAGGGTATTACAGGGATAAAGAGAAAACAGATGCTGCTATTGTTGATGGTATTTACCATACCGGAGATATGGCGTGGAGAGATGAAGCTGGATACTATTGGTTTGTCGGACGCTCTGATGATGTAATAAAGTGTTCTGGATACAGAATTGGCACTTTTGAAGTGGAGAGTGTTCTTATGGGGCATCATGCGGTAGTTGAATGTGCAGTAACAGGTGTGCCTGATGAAATTCGCGGGCAGGTTGTAAAAGCAACAATAGTGCTTGCAAAAGAATACAAGCCAGGAAATGAGGAGCTTGCGGAAGATATAAAAAGATATGTAAAAAAAGTAACAGCTCCATATAAATATCCCAGAATCGTTGAATTTGTTGATGAACTTCCAAAAACAATTAGTGGAAAAATAAGAAGAGTTGAATTGAGGGAAAAAAATAGTGATGGGAAAAAATAATTAATAGAGAAAAATATTTAAAGCCCTGTTTTTTCTTTTGAGAGGCAGGGCTTTATTTTTTTTAATATTTTCTAAAAAGGGTTACCTGTTCTATTGTGATTGCGCCTTGCGACAGACTCAATCAAAGCTTTCTGGGGTCGACTTTTGTTCTGAGTTTTACTTTTGCTACAGAGCAGGCCAGTTTTAAAGAGTCGGTTATATCGCTTTTTGCTTTTATTTCAACCAATCCTTTTAGAGGTGAAACTACAACGTTTTTTACTCCTGGAACTGTTTCAAGAGCTTTCTTAAGGATTTTTGCATTATCATTATTTAAAGAATCAATAAGGTATATGTATGTACTTTCAAACATAGCATAAATATTGCATAAAATATATTTGTTGTCAAATATTAATACGGTCTTTGGAAAATTTGTAAAAATATTGTAAAAGAGTGGCTTTATATGAGAATATGGGGTATTAATATTTTAATAATGAATTTGAAACAGGAGAAGTTATGAAATGTAACAATGAATCTGTTAATTTAAAAGCCTGTAATTGTAGCTATTCTGGCTGTAGTAAGAAAGGGCTCTGTTGCGAATGTCTTCGCTATCATTTTTCAAGAAAAGAGCTTCCTGCTTGTTACTTTCCTAAAGATGTGGAAAAAACATATGATAGGTCAATAAAAACATTTGTAGAGATTAATTTATAGCTGTGATAGATAAAAAAGAACTTTACAATATAGCTGAATTCATATTAAACAAGGCTGATGAAAATGAGCTTCGGATAATTGAGGAAGTGCTTAATAAGAGGCTTGCTCAAAAAAGTAAAAGTCCTGGCGGGGTAGATATCAATCATCTTGCCCATACAACCGGAGACACGGTTTCAAGGCAGCTTTCTGCTTCAAGAGATCAGATAAGAGAGACTGTAACCGGGTTTGTTAAAAATATAATAAAACAGCATGCCCCTGAAATTGGTGATGCCGAACTCAAAGTGCTTCTTGATGAATGGGTACCAGATCCAAAATCCAGAGAAAAGAAGTCCGCAGAAAAAGGGAAAAGGCTCCCAAAAGATGTTCTGATTAAAATGATAGATCAGTTTTTACGTTTTAGTAACGGTCAAATGTCTATGGATGAACAAAGGGAGCTTAGAGATACCATACCGGAGTGGCAGCAGGAATACTGGAAAGGGTTCCCTCAAAAAATACGCGGCCTTCTTACGCTTTATTTAAAAGGGAGAATTGACAGCGAGACATGCTGGCATGAAATAAAAAAGGAACTGTTTGATGAGCAACATGAAAAAGGAAATAAGCAAAAAAATAATCCATGACATTGTTGATTCTATATTGGGCGAGATTATACAAATAAGAAGAAAAATCCATTCAAATCCAGAGATTTTGTTTAAGGAATATGAGACAGCAGCTTTAATAAGAAATTATCTTGGAAAATTGAATTTAAATATATCAAAACCATATATAGAAACAGATACAGTAGGCTTTATAAAAGGGGAAGAAGAGGGAAAAACTATTCTTCTCCGCGCAGATATTGATGCTCTTGCTATTGAAGAAAAAACTTCTGTGGAGTGGCAGTCCTGTAATAAAGGGCTCGCCCATCTGTGCGGACATGACGGGCATATAGCAATATTGCTTGGCGCAATTAATGTCCTTTCGCAGCTTACTAAATATTTTAGGGGAAATATTAAATTTGTCTTCCAGCCAGCAGAAGAGGGTGGTGGAGGCGGAAAGATACTTGTTGAAAAAGGAATTCTTGATGATTATCCGCGGGTCGATGAAGTATATGGGCTTCATGTCTGGCCAGGAGTAAAAAAAGGGGGCTTTGAAAGTTGTAGTGGCACAATGATGGCTGCTGTAGATGATTTTGCAATTGAAATAAAAGGCAAGAGTGGTCATGCTGCAATGCCTCACCTGGCTGTAGACCCGGTTGTTACAGCAGCTTCTGTAATAACAACTTTGCAGACAATAGTATCCAGAAATTCCAATCCAGTGGACTCGGTTGTTGTTTCGATAACGTCTCTGCATGGGGGAAATGTTTCTAATGTGATTCCCGACTCTGTTATTATGAAGGGAACTTTAAGGTATTTTAAAAAAGAAAAACAGGAATTTTTAAAAAACAGGATTGAAGAAATAGTTAAAGGTATTTGCAGCGCAAATAATGCTGACTATACTTTTAAACTTGAACCGCTTTATATTCCGGTTGTTAATGATTCCAATAGTGTAAATTTTTTGGGTAAAGTAATAAAAAACCTGTTTGGAGATGATTTTTGGTCAGATTCTGCAGTTCCTTCAATGGGAGCAGAAGATTTTGCTTTTTATCTTGATAAAAGACCTGGTGCTTTTTATAGGGCTGGTCTTGGACATGATCATCCTTCGCTGCATAACAGCTTGTTTGATTTTGATGATGCTATTTTGGAAAACAGTATTATTTCAATGTGTGGTATTGCGCTTAACGCCCTTGATTGTGATATTATTTGATTCTTGATACCAAATTTTCCGATTCTGCAATAATTTCCATAATGGTATTAAGCATTTCTTCGGTTAACAAAGGGTTGTGAATTTCTTCAAGTACTGCTATTAGTGTTTTTTTTGTTACAAGAATCTGTTTTTCAAGAATTTTAACGGTTTCAGGGCTTATTTTTTTATCTTCATCGTTATTTTCAAGCCATGAAGTAATTGTTTTTATGAGCGAGAGGGTTTTTTCCCTTATATAATTTTTCTTTTCTATTAGCGCGGGGTCTTCTTTGTGTTCAAGTATTATATCTGCTATGTCGCTGATCTCAGATACATCAAAAAAATCCTCCAGGCTTATGACAGGATCTTCCAGCAATACTTTTCCTCCATGAATAAAGGCATCACTCATGACTTCCGATACCTGTAAAAGTTTTTTCTTGTCGGAAAGCACTTTTTTAAATCCTTTTTCAAGCGTGTTTATCCATTCGCCGGCATTTGTAGGGTTTTTATCAATTTTTTTTATAGATGCTGTATATATCCCTTCATCCCAATCATCTATTCTTAAAATAAGCGCAGAATTCGCAAGGGTATTTTTTGTTATATCTTCTGTTCCGAATAGTGGCGAAAAATCATAAGCAGTAAAAAAAAGATTATGTGAAGAATGGTCTTCATTTTCAAGAATTATTTCGGAATTCTCCTCTTTATCATCTATAAGAAGAAATAAAATATTCTCCTCTCCAAAAAGGGAATATAATGGCTTAAGAGTTCTAAGATGGGTTTCTTCTGTAATTATTTTTAGATCTTTATTGCTTTGTGTTTTTATTTTTATTTCCCAAGGCATTACCATGGGATTTAAAAAAGGTAGAAATCTATGCCCTGGAATAAGTATTTTTTTTTCTGCCTCAAAAGCAGAAAGATTTATAAGAAAATATCCTCCATTAAAAAAATCTGCTTTTTGATTGAAGCTTGTATTTACAATATTATCCATAAAACTATCCTCTATAATTTTAACCTGTAAATCAATAAAATAATATATCTATTTATGAAAATTTAAAAATATTAATATTTTGAATGTGCATAATTAACCCATCCGCCTATAGAAACAAGTTCTTTATCAAAAGAAGATATCCTGAAACTATAATTTTTACTTATTTTATTAGCAGATAAAGTTATTATCTGCTTTTCAATATCTGTTGTAATGTTTGTATCCACATTAGAGAATATACTGAAGATTTCATCAATTGCTTCAGATGGCAGTTCAGTAGCAACCATGCCACAATTAAACATATTTTGCCTGAAAATCCTTGCAAAACTTCCAGCTACAACTACATTTATATCATTTGCTTCCAGTGCCCAGATAGCATGTTCTCTTGATGAGCCGCAACCGAAATTTGTTCGTGTGATAATAGCTTTTTTCTCAATAATTTTATTGGTTGAGAAATTATCAAGTTTAAGGTCTTCCAATAAGTATGGTTTTAGAGCTTTTTTATCAATTTCTGTAAGATATTTTGCTGGTATGATTTCATCAGTATTTATATCATTTCTATCCAGGAACAGTACTTTGCCGTTAAAATTTTTCATTTATTTTCTCCTGCTTCATAAAGTTTGGAATTTGTTATATACCCTTTTATGGCTGATGCTGCGGCTGATGCAGGGCTCATCAAGTGGACCATTCCCCCTTTTCCCATTCTTCCGTTAAAGTTTCTGTTTGTGGTTGCTGCGCATACTTCTCCTTCTGCAAGAACTCCATTGCTCATTCCAAGGCAAGCGCCACAGGTTGGGTTTGTTACGCAAAATCCGGATTCCATGAATGTATCGATTATTCCTTCTTTAATAGCCTGTTTAAAAATATCCGGAGTTGCAGGTGAAACAATACCCCTTACGTTATCTGCAACTTTTTCCCCTTCAAGAACAGATGCTGCAATCCTGAGGTCTTCTATTCTCCCATTTGTGCAGGAGCCTATATAAACCTGATCAATTTTTGTCCCTTCCATTTCTGTTATTGGCTTAACTTGATCTGGCTTATAACCAAATGTTGAAAGCGGAACAAGATCTGATATATCATAAACAATAATTTTTTCATAAACCGCATCAATATCGGAAATAAGTTTTGAAAAATCAGTTACTGCATCTTCAACAGAATTATACTTATTTTTTATAAATTCCCACAAATATGTTGCTGTTTTTATGTCAGGATAACAAATGCCGGATGTTGCGCCTGCTTCAACTGCCATGTTGCATAATGTCATTCTCTCGTCCATACCCATATTGTCAACAACAGCGCCTGTAAATTCTATAACTTTGTCTGTAGCGCCGTTTACTCCAATCAGGCTAATTATTGAAAGTATTATATCCTTTGGATAAACCCCTTTTTTTAAATTTCCTTTGATTTCTACTTTTATTGTTTTGGGTTTTTGAAAACTACATACACCTTTAAGTATTCCAACTTCAAGATCTGTTGTCCCTACGCCTGCTGCAAATGCTCCAAAAGCTCCATGAGTGCATGTGTGTGAATCTCCCATAATTATTGTAAATCCGGGTAACACAAACCCTTTTTCCGGAAAGAGCGCATGGCAAACTCCATTTCTTCCAATATCAAAAAAATCTTTTATTTTATGCTTTTTAGCCCAGTTTCTGAGTATTAGTCCTTGCTGTGCTGTTTTTGAATCTTTTGCAGGGGTAACATGGTCGATTACTGCTTTGATTTTATTTGGATCAAAAACTTTATCCATTTTTCTTTCCATAAGGTCGAGTATTGCTGTAGGAGTGGTAATTTCATGGCAGAAAACAGCATCCAGCGTTATTACAAAAGTTTCTTCTCCTGGTTGGTCGATTGTATGAGATTCAAATATTTTTTCAGCTATAGTTTTTCCCATGCTTGGCTCCTTATAAACACATTATTGCGAGATGTAGTAACTATTTTATCATTAATTTATATTCTTGTTAAATTGCTTTTATAATCTTGTTTTTTGTGATATATTTATAAATCCACGATAATTTGCGGACTAGTAATACTTATTCTGAAAAGGAAATATTTTGAATTATTTTTTAGCAAGAAAAAATTTTTATAAAATAGTTTTTGCTTCTGTTTTTATTGTAGTAGCAATTTTTACTGTACCAGCGCAGGATGAAATTACTCTTTCCCGCTCATCTGTAGTGAGCATGATAACTATTTATCCAGGAGATAGAATTTATTCTGTTTTTGGGCATAGTGCTTTTCGTGTTTATGATCCTGTAAATGACATTGATTGGATGTATAATTACGGAACATTTAATTTTTCAGATGATCATTTTGTTTTGAAGTTTATAGAAGGGAGACTTGATTATTATCTTAGCATAGGTTCTTTTGAAAGGGCTTTGCGTTTTTACTACCTTGTTGAAAGAAGGAAAGTTTTTGAACAGGTTCTTGATTTTGATTTAAAACAACGGCAAGCTTTGTTCGAGTTTCTTGAAGAGAATGGCAGGCCGGAAAATAGGGTCTACAGGTATGATTTTATATGGGATAACTGTGCAACCAGAATTACAGATGCAATTGACAGAGTTTTTCCAGGGCTTGTGGATTATTCTGCATATAAAGCTCCTGAAAAAAGTTTTAGAAAAATGTTAATACCTTATCTTGGGGAAAATCCTTTTACAAATTTTGGAATACAGCTTGTTCTTGGGAGAGTCACAGACAGAATACCTATAGGTCATGAAATCTTTTTTCTTCCGCTTTATATGAAAGAGGCTTTTTCTGAAGCTGTAATGAAAACAGACGGGAGCGGGACAACTCCTCTTGTTATAAGAGAATCTGTGCTTGCAGACCCTGGGAGAATTTTTAATAAAAAACCAGATTATCCTTTATTTATCTTTTTATCTATTTTAATAATTTATTTTGCTTCGCTTGTTTTTCAATATAGAAAAAATAGAGGCAATAAAAATTTTGCTATTTCAAAAATATCAGGTATAGTTTCTACGTTGTGCGAAGGCTTTATTTTTCTTTTTACAGGTATAATAGGGCTTCTTATTACTTATCTATGGTTTTTTTCACATCATAGTGTGACAGGTTCTAATTTTAATTATTTGTGGTGTACCCCTTTGAGCTTGATACTTTTTGTGGGAATATTTTTAAAAAAGAAAACCAGCGTAAGAAAAATGTTTTTGTTTGCAAGTAATCTTTCTCTTATAATGTGCGCAGCATATCTTATTTGCATTGCAGCGGGAGCACAATACGCGCTTCCTTCTTTTTTCCCAATTGTAATATTTTTGACAATAGCAGCGCTAAGAAAAATATATATAACCTGTCAGGAGGGTAACTGCCCTATTTACGCGGCCTTGGTTGTAAGGAGAAAATCTACTGGTGGAAGCGCGAAGAAGTAGTCGGGAAACTGGCAAGTGCATTATATATTAATTACGGTTTGTAAAAAAAGCTTTTAAAATAGGTTGAAGTTTTTTTCTTGACCAGAGAGTTTCGCCTAAAAAATAAAATCGGATTTTTTTCTTGTCAGCCTCTTCCATTGTCATCCTGTTAAAAAACGTTTTCCAATTGGAAAACGGGACAGGAAATAGCTTGCCGCCACTTTTCTGCAAATAAAAATATATGTTATCAAGAAGAGAAGAATCATTGCTAAAGAGAATAAGTTCCCGTTTGAATTGCGTATCTGTATAGGCAATCATTATAAAAAGTATATCGAGCGCGTTTTCTGTATAATACTTATTGATCTCTTCAAACAACTCTGGATCTTTTTTTAACCATGACAGAAGGGAAAGGCCAACAGAAGCGAAGCCTGTTTTTTTTCTTCCCATAATCCACTCTTTGTAATCTTTGCGTAAAATATCGCGGCTTGATAAATTGGATATATTACGCTTTTCCCTGGAAAGATTTTTAAAAAGTTCAAGTCCGTCGATTTTATATTTTGACAGAAGGTGGCATAAAATTTTTTCATCTTTTTCTGTTGTTTTTCCTGATTTATGCGAAAGATTTGATGTATCGATCAATATGGCGCTGGATAGAAGAATTGCGCTCTCTTTGTCCAATAAAAATCGCTCTTCTTTTATTATTTTTTCCCCAACAAGTGTTGCTGTTGAACCAGTCTTTTCAATTGTTTTAGTAATATTTTTGTAGCTGTTTTCATCAACATGATGATCTATTACTTCTTCAATGCAGGCAGAAAGAAATTCCTGTTTATAGCTGATTTTATTGTGATCTACAAGGATTAGTTTTAATTTTCTCTTTTCTGTGAGCTCTTTAAGATTTATCTGATCAATAAAAATAAGGTTTTTGGGATCAATCCCAGTTTGTGAAAAAAGATAAATAGCTTCGTTTCTAAGGCGTAAATCATCTTCTGGAATATTTATAACAGGTAAAAATATTTCTTCTTTTTTTTGATTGATGGATTCCCTAAAAAAGGCATAAACAATTGAAGAAGCTATTGAGTCAATGTCTGCTGCTTCATTTCCAATAACAACATGGATTATGTTTTTGCTGGAGAAATTTGATTTTAAATCCGAAAGATAATTATTAAGCATATTTACTTAGTTTAAGGATATAGATATTTACAAATTTATCAATAACAAACTTCTTTAATTTTCAAATTGATGTCTGTAACCAATTGTAAAAAAGAAATAAATAGGTTTTTATATATTAAAGAAGAGCTGGAAGTTGCCAACTTTATGGAAATATAAACAGGCCGGGAGTGCTATAGGAGGTTGAAAATGAGCAAAACAAATCAGGAAACAAAGTTATACCTTGTAAGACATGGCGAAACAACATGGAATGTTGAAGATAAAATGCAGGGAGTAAAAGATAGCCCGCTTACAGAAAATGGAATTACGCATGCGCGCGCGCTTGGGCAAGCTCTAAAAAATTCTTCAATGGATATAAGTAAAATTTACTCAAGCGATCTTGGAAGAGCTTTTGATACAGCCAAGCTTATAAAAGAAGCTCTTGAGCTTGATATACATAAAGATGAAAGATTACGCGAAAGAAATATGGGAATGTTTGAGGGATATAGTTGGGATTATGTAAAGGAGCATTTCCCTGAGGAATTTGCAAAAACTGTTTCAGATGATAATGACTACAGGATACCTGGGGGAGATACAAAAGGCGAATATATAGAGCAGGTTTCTTCTTTTCTTGAGTATGTAGGCAAGCAGTATGAAGGGGAAAAAATTCTTGCAGTAACTCATAGAGGATTTATTGGGTTTGCGTTAAGAAAAGTTTTATCTATCCCTTTTGATGCAAGAATGGGAGTGGTTATAAACAATACTGTCCTGGCGGGATTTACTTTTCGCAAAGGCAAATGGCTGCTTGACAGATTTGGGGATATATAAAGAGAAGAAGATGGCAAAAAAAAATCGGGAATATGATGAAAGTAAAATAAAAACCTTAAGCTCCCTGGAGCATATAAGGCTAAGAAGCGGAATGTATATCGGCAGGATTGGGGATGGCAATGATCATGATGATGGAATTTATGTTCTGCTAAAAGAGGTTATCGACAATAGTGTTGATGAATTTATAATGGGGCATGGCAGCAAAATACTTGTCGAGGTTTCGGGAAAAGCAGCAAGAATAAGAGATTTCGGGCGCGGTATTCCTCTTGGAAAAGTTATTGACTGTGTTTCGATTATTAATACAGGCGCAAAATATAATGATGATGTTTTTCAGTTTAGTGTTGGCTTGAATGGCGTTGGAACAAAAGCTGTGAACGCGCTTTCTTCCCATTTCAGAGTGGTTGCAATAAGAGATGAAAAATATATGGAAGCTGTTTTCGAGAGAGGTATTCTTAAAAGCCAGAAAACAGGAACTAAAAAAGGGGAAAAAAACGGCACTTATGTTGAGTTTGTTCCTGACGCTGAAATCTTCGGGGAATACACCTATAATCAGGAATTTATAGAGCAGCGGCTTTGGAATTATGCATATCTTAACAGAGGATTAGCTCTGTATCTTGGTAAGGAAAAATTCTATTCAGAAAAAGGGCTTTATGATCTTTTGGACGCAGAAGTGGGCGATGATATTTATTACAATATAGCATATCACAGAGCCGATAAAATAGAGTTCGCGTTTACCCACACAAAAGCTTATGGAGAAACTTTTTTCTCATTTGTTAATGGACAATATACAACTGATGGCGGAACACACTTAAGCGCTTATAGAGAAGGACTGCTAAAGGGTGTTAATGAATATTACAGAAAAAATTATTCGGGTCAGGATGTGCGCGAAGGTATTGCCGGCGCTGTGGCAATAAAACTTAAAGATCCTATTTTTGAGAGCCAGACAAAAAATAAACTTGGAAATACAGAAATCAGAAGCTGGATAATCAACGAGGTAAAATCCGGTGTTGTTGATTTTCTTCACAAAAACAGGGGCGCTGCAAAAAGTCTTGAAGAGAGAATTGTTTATAATGAAAATTTAAGAAAAGAACTTAATGTTGTAAGAAAAGAAGCAAAAGAAGCTGCAAAAAAAATAGCGCTTAAAATTCCAAATCTCAAAGACTGCAAGTACCATCTTGAAGATTCCAAAAACGGAGAATTTTCCACGATTTTTATAACAGAAGGGCAGTCTGCGTCTGGATCAATGGTTTCATCAAGGGATGTATATACTCAGGCTATTTTTTCGCTGCGTGGAAAGCCACAGAATATGTTTGGTAAAAAGAAAACCGAAATATACAAAAACGAAGAACTTTACAACATGATGATGGCTCTTGGAATAGAAAACGAAATTGACGGGCTTCGGTATGCAAGAATAGTTCTTGCTACAGATGCGGATAACGATGGATTTCATATAAGAAATCTTCTGCTTACATTTTTTCTTACTTACTTTGAAGAGCTTGTTGTTTCTGAGCGTCTGTATATTCTTGAAACCCCGCTGTTTAGGGTAAGAAATAAAAAGGAAACCCACTATTGCTATAATATTACAGAGCGTGACGAAGCAGTTGATTTGCTTGGAAGCGGAGCAGAGATAACAAGGTTTAAGGGGCTTGGAGAAATTTCTCCAAAAGAGTTTGGTCAATTTATAGGTGATAATATACGCCTTGTTAAAGTAAATGTTAAATCATTAAAAAGCGTGCCGGAAATTCTGGAATTCTATATGGGTAAAAATACTCCTGAGCGCAAATACTATATAATGGAGAATCTTGTATAATGGCATTTTTAAAAAATCTGTTTGAATTTAATTTTTTGGAATATGCGTCTTATGTTATAAAAGACAGGGCAATACCTGATATAGCAGATGGTTTAAAACCTGTTCAGAGAAGAATCCTTCACTCACTTGCTGAAATGGATGATGGCAAATTCCATAAGGTTGCAAATGTTGTTGGGCATTGCATGAAGTATCATCCGCATGGAGACCAGTCTATTTATTCTGCGCTTGTGGTTCTTGCAAACAAGGATCTCTTTATAGACAGGCAGGGGAATTTCGGAAACATATATACAGGAGACGAGGCATCTGCTGCAAGGTACATTGAGTGCAGGCTGCTTCCTCTTGCAAAAGAAGTTATGATAAATCCTGCCATAACAGAATACGAAGGCTCGTATGATGGAAGAAATAAAGAACCTGTTGCGTATCAGGCAAAAATTCCTGTTGTTTTACTCATGGGAGCAGAAGGAATAGCAGTAGGTATGTCTACAAAAATATTGCCGCACAATTTTAATGAAACTCTGGATGCTCTTTCTGCTGCAATTAAAGGTAAGGCAATAAATCTTTATCCGGATTTTCCAACCGGCGGGATAGTTGATGTTTCAGGTTATGAAGATGGTAATGGCAAAGTCCTTGTTCGCGCAAAACTTGATACAAGCGACCCAAAGAGAATTTTAATAACAGAACTTCCGTTTGGGTATACAAGCGAAAGCATTATTACTTCTATTGAAGCAGCAGTAAGAAAAAATAAAATCAAGATAGCATCGATAAATGATTTTACAACAGAGAAAGTTGAAATTGAGATAAAGCTTCCAAGAGGAGTACTAACAAAAGATGTTGTTGATGCTCTTTATGCTTTTACAGATTGCGAAACTTCCATATCTGTAAACCTTCTTGTAATAAAAGACAGAAAGCCTGTTCAAATGACAGTAAGCGAAGTAATAAATTATTATGCGCTTCAACTTGTTGATGTACTTACGCAGGAACTTAAGCTGGAAGAAAAAAACCTTAGAGCAAAGCTTCATGCAAAAACACTTGAGCAGATTTTTATAGAAGAACGAATTTACAAAAAAATAGAGCAGATGAAAACTCATGATGGAGTTATAAAAGCAGTTATAACTGGTTTTGAACCATATCTTCATCTTATTAAAAATGAGGTAACAGAAGAAGATGTTGAGAGGCTCTTAAAAATACCAATCCGCAGAATATCTCTTTATGATATAAATAAAGTTAAACAGGAAATAAAAGAAATCAATGACAGATTAAAAGAGATAAAATATCATCTTTCCCATATTAAGGAATATGCGCTTGGTTTTATTTCCAGTGTAAAAGAAAAATACGGAACTCATTTTAAAAGAAATACTACCATAAAATCTTTTGAAAAAGTTGACGCAAGAGAAGCAGCAATAAGAACTCTTAAGCTCCGGTATGATAATGACACAGGATACCTCGGCTACGAAGTTGCTTCTGGAGAAGCTCTTTTTGATGTTTCTGTATATGACCGTGTGCTTGTTATAAAGAAAAATGGCTCTTATCTTGTTATGAATGTACCGGGCAGGGTTTTTGTGGATAAGGGTATGCTCCATTGTGTGATGGCGGAAAAAGATGAAATGGCAGATGTGATTTTTACAGTTCTTTATAAAAGCAACGATAATGATGCTTTATATATTAAAAGATGCAAAGTTGAAAAATTTATTATAGATAAATCCTATAATCTTATTCCGGATAACGCGAAATTGATTTATCTTACAACCAAAGAAGCTGGTAGAATAACCCTTACTTATGCGCCTGCTCCAAGAGTAAAAATTTTGGAAGAAAGTTTTAATATTACCGACTATCTTGTAAAAGGGCTAAAAGCAGGCGGCGTAAGGTTAACCACAAGAGAAGTAAAGTCGTGTAAATTTATTTCTGAAAAAAGAAAAGGGAAGAATAGTTAAAGATTCACTGTAAAGGAATTATAAAACACTAGTCAGATGATGTTTCTATTTCAACTGAGCGGTTGAACGCTGCAAACACCGCGTCCATTACAGTTGAATTAAAAGCTTTTTCTTCAAGAGCAGAAAGTCCTTCAATAGTTATCCCCGAAGGGGTTGAAACAGTAGTAAGCAGGTCCATAGGCATTTTGCCTGTGTTTTCCAGTGTTTCATAAACACCTTTTAAAACACTTGCAGATATTTTTACAGAATCGTTATACGAAATCCCAGATCGCACCCCACCCATGGAAAGAGCATGAATAAACTGGAAAACAAAAGCAATTCCTGAACCTGATAGGGCAGTAAATGCAGCCATTTGCTTTTCAGGTATGACAAAAGCATTGCCTATGGATTCTGCAATTATAATTGCGCTGGTCTTAAACTCTTCATCTGCTTTTTCATAAAAAGAGACAGCAGTTGAAGAGCCTCTGCTTTGCGCTGCAATGTTAGGCATAAATCTGCATATATTGTTTGTTCGTATTTTTTGTGCAAAAAAATATGTGGATTTTCCCGCAATAATTGAAATAATATTTTTTTCAGAAGAAAAAGGGGATATTTCTTCTAAAATCGTATATATATCCTGAGGTTTTACTGCGAGAATAATAATATGCACAGAAGTAAAAAGCTCTTTGAGCGATCCAACTTTTTCTATTCCAGGAGAAAAGATATTTCCCATTTTTTGTTCTGATTTATCATAAACAAAAATTTTACAATCAGGATGAGTTTGCACAACCCCTTTTGCAATAGCTTCTCCCATATTGCCAAATCCAAGAATTCCAATACTTTTTATCATAGAAATTTACCTTAAACTATTAGTCAATGTTGATCTTAAGGAATTACAATATCCTTAGGGTCAAATTGAGCTTTGGGATACTTAAGATCCATTGATTCCAGGGTTTCCACCAGAACTTTTGCAACAAGCAGATTTCTGAACCACTTTCGCTCTGCCGGCACAATATACCATGGATTTTTTGGCGAAGAACATTTTTCAAACACAGTTTCATACGCGTTTTGGTAGTCTTCCCAGCGTGATCTTTCCTGAATATCTGATGTAGTAAATTTCCATAGTTTTTCAGGGGTATCTAATCTTTCCTGAAGCCGATCTTTCTGGTAATCCTTTGAGATATGTAAAAAGAATTTGACGATTTTTGTACCTTCATCAGTTAGCAATGATTCAAAAGCATTTATATGATTATAACGCTTGTTTACTATTTCCTTTGGGGCAAGGTTTTTTACTTTTACAATAAGCACATCTTCATAATAAGAGCGGTTAAATACACCAATGTGCCCGTGTCTTGGAACATTTTGATGGATACGCCATAAAAAGTCATGTGCGAGTTCTATCGAGTTTGGATTTTTAAAAGAGACAACTTTACACCCTTGTGGGTTTACAGGTCCAAATACCTTCCTTATTGTAGAATCTTTTCCCGCTGCATCCATTGCCTGGAGAACTACAAGAAGTGATTTAGAGCCATCTGCATAAAGAAGGGCCTGTAATTTTGCCAGCTTTGCTACTAATTCTTCAAATAGTTTAAACCCTTCTTCTTTCTCAATTTTTCCCTCATATTTAGTGTCAATAGAGCTAATTTTTATTGGCTTGCTTTCAGATATTGCATAATCTTTGATATTAATATTCATTTTATCCTCGATAGTAAGTAAATGATGTTGCTTATTATCTCATATATCTATTGAATAGACAAAGTATTTTTTATTTCTATCGTAATATAATTGTAAAAATATTTATTTTTCTGTTTTTTCTATTTTGCCGATGACAACTACATAATTGTTGCCATATTTTTTTGCACATTTAGGGCATGTTGTATACCACATATATGTTTTACTTATTTCAAGCCCTATTTTTTTAGTCTGAGCTTCAAAATCAGTACACCATTTTTTTGCGTTTTTGAAGTTGCCTTCATATACTTTGCTGAAAAAAGTGCCGGAAATGGTGACATTTTCCAAGCCACTTACTACTTCATCAACTGCAAGATATATATCCATATTCCATGCTGAAGTGCTATCTGATAAGCATAACCACTCAGGGGCGGAAATTTGCGCTTCCGCTATTTTTTTCATTATTTTTGTTATAACAGAGCCAAAATTTAAAGGCATATAAAAAAGAGTTCTAACTTTATCCTTTACAAATTTTTTTTCGTTCCATTCCAATATTTTACTATCCCAGGGAAGAGGATTAAACTGAGGACAGCAATCAATACTCTCTATATTCGCCATATTTCCCTCCAAAATTACACCGTTTTAAGTAATACTGTAAGATATCCAACATAAAGTATAACAAAAATTATCCCTTCTGTTCTATCTATTTTACGCCCTTTTCCTGTAAAAATGAATAAGAAAAGGAGAAAACTCATCATAAGATTTACGCATAAATCAAAAATAGATTTTTCATGTACAAAAATAGGATTGATTATTGCTGAAATCCCTAAAACTAAAAAAGCATTAAAAATATTTGACCCTACGATATTACCTATCGCTAAATCTATATTTTTCTTTTTTGCAGAAATTATAGATATAACAAGTTCAGGAAATGATGTTCCTATTGATACGATCGTTAATGCTATTATTCTTTCAGAGAGCCCTATTTGCTGCGCAAGGTTAACAGCAGATACAACAACAACTCTTCCACCAATAATAAGTATAGCTAATCCTGCAATTATAAGAACTATAGACAACCCTATGGAATATTGTTTTATGGGGGCTTCTTCTTCATTTTTGGAAGATAGCGTAAACCTTATAACATAACCAAGAAAAATAAGGAAAAATAAGAGAAGTATAATACCATCAGTTCTTTTTATTACTGATATTTTCTCGCCATCTATAAATCCATCGCTGGATATTACAAGGAGAACAAGAGCAGCCAGGACGCAAAGAGGAATTTCTATCCAAGTTGTTTTTGGTTTTACTGCCAATGGATAAATAATTGCAGTTATTCCAACTATTCCCGCAATATTAAAAATATTGCTTCCAGCAATGTTTCCCAGAGCAATATCACTACTCCCTTTTAAGGATGCAAAAATATTGATAGTCAACTCTGGGGCAGATGTTCCAAAAGCAACAATTGTTAATCCTATTACAATATTTGGGACATTAAGTTTTTTTGCTAAAGACGAAGCACTGTCTACAAGTAAATTGGCGCCATAAATAATGGCAACAAATCCTGTTAAAAGCAATAACAAGCTAAGCATTTCTATCCTTCTGTCTTCTAAGAAAAATTATTTCTTAAATATTGTTTATTATCCGCCTTGTCTGCATTAATCTATGGGATATAGACGGACTCTACTTGATTATAATACTATAACATAGAATGCCAGATTATGAAAATCCAGATTATTTAAATACACAGATTATAACCTATCTGGGGAATAAGCGCGCCCTGTTATCTTTTATTGAAGAAGGGGTCGAGATTGTCAAAAAAAAGGTTTGCAAAAAAAAACTTGATATTCTTGATCTTTTTTCGGGGTCTGGTATTGTTTCAAGATTTTTTAAAAAATATGCAAACAGGCTGATTGCTAATGACCTTGAAAAATATTCAGAAGTTATAAACCAGTGCTATCTGACCAATTTTTCCCAATTTAACAGAAATGCCTTTATGGAGATATATGATTCTGTTATTCTCAAACTTAAAAATGAGCCTCTAAGGGAAGGGATCATTGCTGAACTTTATGCTCCAAAAGATGATAAAAATATCATGCCCGGTGAAAGGGTTTTTTACACAAAAAGAAATGCTATGTACCTGGACACAGCAAGACAATTAATAGATAAAGTTCCGGATGAATATAAAAATTTTTTGCTTGCGCCACTTTTGTCCGAAGCATCAATCCATACAAACACTTCCGGAGTATTTAAAGGCTTTTATAAAGATTCAAAAACAGGATTGGGAAAGTTCGGCGGTGATAGAAGCAATGCCTTGACGAGAATATTGTCCGATATACATATTCCTTTCCCTGTTTTCAGTAACTTTGAATGTGATATGGAAATATACAGATGTGATGCAAATGAAATCGTAAAGCATATAAATGATATTGACCTTGTATATATAGATCCCCCTTATAATCAACATCCGTATGGATCAAATTACTTTATGCTTAACTTATTGGCAGAGTACTTGAGCCCAAAAAAAATAAGTACCGTTTCCGGCATCCCTGTTGGCTGGAACAGGTCAGATTATAATAAAAGCAGGGCAGCAATAACTGTTTTTAAAGATTTGCTGGAGAATATAAAAGCTAAATATCTGCTTATCTCATTTAATTCCGAAGGCTTTATTCCCATGGAAGAAATGATAGGGTTATTGGAAAGTATCGGCAAAGTTGAAATTCTTGAAAAGCAATATAACACTTTCAGGGGAAGCAGAAATTTACGAGGCCGTAAGATTCATGTTAAGGAATATCTGTATCTGGTAGATAAAAAATAAATATTGCACATATCGAGCAGTCTCTAATCTTCGTTATCTTCTCTCATTTCTTTTTTCCGCCCATACATTAATCCATCGGCATTGTTGATTAGTTTGGTAAGATTATTGTCTCCGGGAGCGCCAATAAAATACCCTGTTGCAAAGGCTATTGTTTTTACATTGTTGTCAGCACGGATATCATTATATTCCGCAACTTTTTTATTGACTTTTTTGATATATTCTTTTGCTTTTTCTTCTGAGCAGTTTTTAAAAATCCCAAGAAATTCATCTCCGCCATATCTTCCTACAAACCCATATTCTTCTGCTTCTTCTTTTAAGATTCTACCAAGTTCTGCCAGAAGCCTGTCTCCACCCTGTCGCCCTATTATGTCGTTAGTCTTTTTTAAATTGTTCATATCAAATAAAAACACTGCAAAATTAAAATCCTGAGGAATTTTTTTTCTATATTTGTCAATTTCAATTTCACAGCAAGCGCGGTTAGGCATTTGTGTTAAAGCATCAACATAGGCTATTTCATTAATGATTGCTGACTTCTTTTTTAATTCTCCGGTTTTTAAGAAATAAATTAATCCTGTCATTATAAATATAATAAAAATAATATTTGCGAATCGGAGGAAAAATCTGGAAAGGTTTACTTTGCGGTCAGCAAATGTTTCTGCTGCAATTGCTGCTTTAGCGACAAGGTTAAAATATTCTCCGCTAAGGTCTGCAAGGGAAGAAAAATTTTCATCGGTGTTTATACGCAAAATAGTATCTTTGATTTTTCCCCAACAAACCAGTATTTGAGCCATGAGATCCAGGAATACTGTATCCTGGATAACAATTAATCCTATTTCTCCTTTATCATGCATTAAGTCATAAATAATAGAATCTATGTAAACAATAAGGTTATTATCAAAAGTTCCACGCATTTCTTCTATTAGCAGTTTTTCTGTTGTACTTCTTAGAATACCTATGTAATTAACTACTTCTACATTTTTTTGAAGTCTGTTGATATATGAAAGAGAGAGTTGGTTAACAAATATTATTGAAAACACAAAGATAAATACTAAAAGATACTCTTTTTTACCTAAAATTGATCTTATCATGCATAATCTCTATTCAATAATATTGAAAATATTGAAGGAAAAAATAAAAGTTCCGGATTATCTGATTGTTTTGGTGACCCGGAACATATAATTATTAATCTAATAACCGAAATAATTCAGCTTTTCTTCTGTTTATTAAGGCAAGATCATTATTATTGATTGAATCTCTTAATGGTTTTATCCCATTCCTAAGCTCTCTTATATATTCTGCAACTCCTGGATCTGTACTGCCAGCCATGCCATCAATAGCTTCTTCCATATAAATTAACCCAATTGCCTGGATAATAACCATTGCTTTTTCAAAGCCATTTTCGCCAAGTCCATTGTTTATTAGAATATTTTGTATTTCTGCTGGCACCGCGATTGAACGTATTCTGATAAGCGCTTGCAAACCATCAGCTTCTCCTAATTCAGCGAAAAGGTGGTCGTACTTATCTCCCAACTCATCAATAGCATCCATTATTCGGTCATAATTGGCAATAAAATTATTAACATCTCTTTCAGATAAAACCTGTCTTGGCGCAGTTTGAGCAAAAGCAAAACTACTTATAAAACAAAATAATAAAATTGTGGCTAATTTTTTTAGCATATCTCTACCTCATTTTTCATTTATTAATAATCAAAATTGATATACTATAGTAGATATATTTATAGTATTTATACAATATAAATAAACCATTTTTAACTAAAATAGTTTCAAATATAATTTTTAGGGCGCATATAAATTTTAATAGGGGGATTTTATGAAACTGAATTTTTTCTGTTTATTTTTGCTGGTATTTGCTATGTGTTTTAGCGGAGCTATTTTTGCACAGGATTCCCGGACCACTTTTACATATAGAGTGGGTGATTATGAAGTAATCTTACTTGTAGAAACCGTAAGGGAAAGAGATACTTCGCTTATTATTGCCGATGATGCTACAATTCGAAGACACATTCCCACTGGGATGTTCTTTTCACCAGTAAATACCTTTCTTGTAAGAACACCCAGCAATACAATAATGGTTGATACTGCTTTTGGCACAGCTATTTTTGAACGCCTGGAAAGCTTGGGAGTAGATCCGGCAGATATTGATACTATCCTTATAACACATATGCATAGAGATCATATTGGAGGGCTTGTTAAAGATGGGAAAGCTACATTTCCAAATGCAACAATTTACCTTTCAAGGCAGGAGAGAAAACACTGGACAAGTAAGAGAGCAATGGCAAATGCTACGGAAGCCAGACAAGACAACTTTAGACTGGCGCAAGATACGTTAGCAATATATGGCAGAAATGTAAGGACTTTTAACCCTGCTGCTATTGACAGAAGACGGAGAGAACTTCTTCCCGGAATAACACCTATTGCAACATTTGGGCACACACCAGGACATACTATATTTATGGTAAGCTCCGGGGAAGAGAGGTTACTTATAACCGGTGATTTAATGAATATTATAGAAATACAAATACCTGCGCCTGATGTGGCAACTATTTTTGATTTTGATCAAAGAGCTGCTTCTGAAACACGCAAGAAAATTTTAAGGTATGCAGCAGAAAATAAAATTCCAATAGCAGGAACACATTTTTCTTATCCGGGAATAGGATTCCTTGAAAAACAGAGTGACGGGGGATATAGGCTTATTCCTGTAAGGTAAGTAAAATTTCCCAAAATCTGTGGTATTTATAGTTTATAAACAAAAAGCGCCTCTTTTAGGCGCCTTTAAAACAATTTTTAATACCATAATTACGCCCAAGAGGATTCGAACCTCTGACCTACGGCTTAGAAGGCCGTTGCTCTATCCAGCTGAGCTATGGACGCGTAATTCGGGATAGAAGGACTCGAACCTTCGGTCTCCAGTTCCCAAAACTGGCGCCTTAGCCACTAGGCTACATCCCGAAATCTTATCAATTATACTGTTTTTGCACTAAAATGGTCAAGTATTGTGATTTCACCTATTTTTATGATAAATTCAAGGAATCACGCATGAATATATCAGTAGAAAAAAATGAAATAAAAGATATTGCATATAAAGTATGTACACTTCTTGATAAAAACTACCCCAAAGAAATTTCTTTTTTGCAATTCAGAAACAATTTTCAGCTCCTTATATCAGTAATACTTTCTGCTCAGACAACAGACAGGCAAGTAATGGCTGTAGTTCCTGCATTGTTTGAAAAATACCCTGATCCTTTATCGCTATCAAAAGGGACTCTGGATGATATTATGGATATAATAAAATCAGTTGGGTTTTTCAGGACAAAAGCAACAAATATAAAAAAAACCGCTGTAAAACTTTTGGAGGACTTTAACAGCACAGTTCCTGACACAATAGAAGAATTGCTGACATTGCCAGGTGTTGGGAGAAAAAGCGCTAATGTGGTTGTGGGATCTTTATTTGAAAAACCTGCTATTATAGTAGATACCCATTTTGGCAGAGTTGTAAGAAGAATTGGTTTAACTCAGGCAAAAATTCCCGAAAAAATTGAAAAAGATATAGCGTTATTGATACCTGAAAAAAAACAATACAGATTTTCCATGACAGCGAATCTTCACGGAAGAAAAATATGCCACTCCAGAAAACCATCATGTAATATCTGTTTTCTTAAATCTTTATGTAAAAGTGTGCCATTATTCTGCTAGCTTGTTGATTTTCCTGATTATGCAGTTTCAGTTTTGGCATTTTTTAATTAGTTGAATTTTTTATTTTGTTTTGCTAAGCTATAATAGCTTATAATAAATAGATTAGTGTCCTGTAATATACAGGTTTCATAATCATAATAAATGTAACTCCTTTATATCTATGATTGTCTTAGATATGCGACGAGGTGAAAATTGAGTATAGAAGATATACAAGAATTTGAAGATTTCGATGAATTAGAGAAACATTATTTAACTAATCTCCCTCTTAACATTGAAGATATTTATGAGAAAATTTTAAAAATAAGTGAATCTAAAAAGCTGGAGATAAAAGACATTTCTGAGGTAAGAAATGATATCCACAAACTTGCCGGCTCTACAGGGACCTTTGGGTTTCTTCATGTAGGTAATATTTTAAAAAACCTTGATATATATCTATTAAAATTTCTGCCAAAAGATAATTTAACCGATAAAAAGTATAAAAAAAAGAAAAAACCAGACTTTGACTATATAATAAATACAATCAGGGAGATAAAGGAAATCCTTTTCGGAAAAGAACCAGAAAAAGGGTTTAAGCAGAGCAACACACTGTCTGCTATTCCATCACCTTCTATGTGGTTTTTAAAAAAAATTCCTGAGGACTGGAATAGAAAGGTTGTTATTTGTGATTACGACAATAGAAAATATCTTTCAGATCTTAGGGATAGACTTCCATATTTTGGATATGAGGTTGATTTTTATAAAGAAATAGATGTTGCAAAAGAGAAAATACTTAATGAAGATATCCATTTAATTGTACTTGATACTGAACTAGCTGAGAAAAATGAAAGTATCGTACAATGGTTAAGAACAGTCAAAGAAAAACGTAATTCTTTTAAAATTTTTTTTGTATCTGCGACTAATGATTTTAAAACAAGGCTATTTGCCATAAGAAGTGGTGGAGATGCTTTTTTTGAAAGTACTGTTGATGTAGCCAAGCTTGCTCATAAAGTAGAATATTTTGCAGACACCCGCAAGACGAAACCAGATCATGTCCTTATTGTTGATGATGATATAGATACTCTTTCTTATTATGCGAGGCTTTTCCAACAAAATGGGATGGTCACATCTGTAACTACAGATCCTTTTGCTGTATTTAATTTAATAGTTGAATCAACCCCTGATTTGATTTTTATAGATATGCTTATGCCGGGCTGTAATGGCATAGAACTTACAGCCATGATAAGGCAACATGATGAATTTCTTCCAATACCAATAATTATTTATTCAGCTTTTGACAAACCTTTGTCAGTTGACTTGGAGCTCTCATTTTCCGGTTATGAATTTATAAGTAAATTTACTGATGATGAGACATTTATCTCTATTGCAATAAACAGGATAGACAGATCAAGAAACTTAAGATATTTCATGGAGAGGGATTCTCTAACAGGCCTTTTAAACCATTCCAATATATGTGATAGCTTTCAGAGAGAATTTGTTAGAGCAATAAGAACAAATCTCCCTTTAAGTTATGTGATAATTGATATTGATAACTTTAAGTCCGTGAATGATAAGTATGGGCATTTTGTTGGTGATACAGTTTTAAAAAGTCTTGCCTATATGCTTTTAGAAAGGCTTAGGGTTACAGATATTGTAGGAAGATATGGTGGAGAAGAATTTGTTGTGATTATGAGTAATACTAAAGTTCAAAGTGCAAAAAAAGTAATGGATACTCTAAGGGAAAATTTTAACAGTATTGTTCATAATGCTTTTGGTCAGGAATTTAATGTTACTTTTAGCTGCGGTATTGCAGGTTTTCCTGAATTTCATGTTACAAAGACCATTTTTGATAATGCAGATAAAGCTTTATACATAGCAAAAAAAAGTGGAAAAAATCAGGTTGTTATCTATCAAGATGAATAAGTTTTTTTCTGCTCTTTTTTTTCTTATACTATTTTTTGCTATTTTTTCCTGTAACCGTAGTGAAGAAAAATCCCCCCCCATAAATTTGGATGTTCGCGGAATGCGTGCAGAAACCCTTTCCATAAGTGGAAAAGAACAATTAGGGCCAACTCACGTCCTCTATAACCTTGAAAGAGTATATAGAGTTAATACACATAATCCTGTTTTTTTTAGAGCAGAAATAGAGAGATCAGAAGGGCCATATATATTTTCTGTTCATACATCTGAATGGGCAAGAGAGATAGAATTTATTGCGGTAAATAAAAAGACAGTCATTTATTTTACGGTTTCCGGGCCATGTGAAATAAAGGCATTCTCTATCAGAGTTTCAGAAAATTCCAGCAGATATTTTTCTGGAAATATTACAATGCCTTTGCTTGAAGAAGTAAGAATAATTGGTAGAGACGATTTTGCTGAAGGGTTTGTAATATCTCATAATTCTGTTTCACAAAGTGAAAATTTCAAAAATACAATTTCGGACAACAAAAACTCTTTTATTTTTGATCTTGATGGGTATTTTGACACCAGGCTATTATCCCATATTATAATCGAGGTTAATCCAAGACCATTAAATCAAATAAGATGGATATATGTTAATTTTTATACAGGCACGATAAGAAATACTATAAGAGCATTTCCTGTACAAGGGAGAGTCACTATTACTGCTACAGACCTGTCCGAGATTATCCCCGGATTCCGGCAAGGAGTAACAAAAGCAGATACAATTGTTACAGTAAACTCATCAGATAATACCAATATTTTTAATAGAATCTCACTTGTCCGTAACCCAGTCGATACTTCGCCGCTTATAGGTCTTGAAGCAGATCTGGGCACAATTCTTAACTATAGAATGGAAAGATGGAGACAAAGAGATTTTGAGCTTTTTACATGGACGATTTTCCCTGAATTTTTATTTATGGATCTTATAAATTATCGTTATCAGGAATTAATGTTTAAAAGATTGGCATTTTTTGTGGAAAAAGCTGGATTTGCCGGAACCCTTTTGACACATGCTGAAATGGATGGGTTGCATGGGTGGAATGCCCATAATTACAAAGCTGATGATTTATGCAATTTTTTTAATTTAGCGCGACAGACAAATTTTAAACTTACTGAAGAAGAAGAACTTCTTATAGTAATATTGCAAAAAAATAATATAATAAAAAAAGAGGGAGATATATTTGTCCCCATAAAAGGGGGAATATTGACTATAGCGCGGGAAGCAACCCCAGCTCTTAGAAGAACTTTTCTTAATCATGAAGGGTACCATGGCGTATTCTTTACTATGGAAGAATTTAGGGAAAAATCGTGGGAAATATGGAATAATATTTCCCCTAATAAACAACGGTTTTGGGAAATTTTTCTTTCACATAGAGAATATGATATAACAAATGAATATCTGCTTGTTAATGAAGTTATGGCATTCCATCTTCAGCAAACTCCAGAAAGAGGCAGGGATTATTTTAATCGCCAAATAGCTGCGCTTAGAAGAGATTATCCTGAGGAAAGACATTTTTTTGATAATTTGCGGGCAAATTATTTTGAAGAATTTTTTCAAACAAGTATTGCATATGCAAATGCTCTTTTTGCCCTTACAGGGCTTCCTCCTGGCAATCTCGTTTTAATAGAAAGAGTTCGCTAGAAAGAGCCTGCCCATAAAGTTATTTTTTCTCAACTTCTGTAATTGCTTCTTCAATAGCATTGAGCGCAAAATCCATTTCATCTTTTGTAATAACCAGGGCAGGTGTAAGAGTAAGGATATTACCCATTGTTAATTTAAAGCTTACCCCTTTTGAAAGAGCCCTATACATTACCTCTTCTGCTTCTTCTATTGCAAGCTCTCTTGTTTCTCTGTTTTTTAAAAGTTCGATCCCTATAAAAAGACCTATTCCTCTAACAGCTCCAATAAGAGGGTGCCTCTCCATCATTTCCATAGATTTTTTTAGGGCATATTCACCAAGAGTTTTTACATGGTCAATAATATTGTTTTTCTCAATATAATTGATCGTAGCAAGCCCTGCAGCAGCGCCAAGTGTGCTTTTTTCATGCGTAAAGTGCCCAATGGCAATATGGCCTGCAACATCCAGTTTTTCACTTGCTATTGTTGCAGCTATAGGGAAAACTCCTCCCCCTAATCCTTTACCAATTACAAGAATGTCCGGATCAACATCGAAATTTTGGCAAGTAAACCATTTGCCGGTCCTTCCAAGCGCATGCGGCACTTCATCAAAAATCAGTAAAGCTCCATATTTGTCACAAGCTTTTCTTATTATTTGCCAATATTCTTTTGATGGCACATACGGCGTGCTTCTTACAGGTTCAGAAATTACAGCAGCAATATCTCCCTCTTTTTCAAGAATATATTCAATATATTTTGCCCAAAGTATTTCCCATTCTTCGGGTTTTCCAATATCCATAAATCGTCTGTGAATATCTGGCGGCGGTACATGATGTGTTCCGCTGCTCAGTGGGCCAATTCCTTGCCTAAAAACAGCTTCGCCACCAAGAGAAATTGTATCAAGTGTTGCGCCATGAAAAGAATCCCACATAGAAATTGTTTTGTGCCTGCCTGTTGCCAGTCTGGCTAATTTTATGGCTATTGAATTAGCTTCCGCTCCTCCGGGGGCAAATAGCATTTTATTTAAATTACCTGGGGTAAGAGATGCAATTTTCTCTGCAAAATCAATAACAATTTCATTTGTATAGCGTCTTGTACAGAATGGGAGCTCATCAAGCTGCTTTTTTACAGCATCAATAACATCTTTATTCCCAAATCCTACCTGATGCACATTATTTCCATGAAAATCAAGGTAGCGCCTTCCTTGCGTATCTTCTATCCAGGCGCCTTTTGCAGATTTAAGCACATTTAAACAAGGAGTAGATAATGATTGTTTTAAGAAATACTTACTATCTCTATCAAGAATTTTTTGTGTTTTGCTATCAATATTTTCCTTTTGCCACTTTGCTCTCTGCTCAGAAATATTAATATCCCCTTCTGATTTTAGCTGATTATTGATTTTTTCACTCATTTTCTCTCCTTGTATATAGCAAAATACGCTTTGTATATACAAAGCGTATTTTGTCTGAAAACAATAATCTATAAATTATATTTTATAAGGCAATAAAAATCTATATTCTGCATCATATAAAAAAATGAAATCTAAAAATGATGTAGTTGAAATATTGGCTTAAAAATTGGTTGACAAAAGGAAGAAACAGAGAGATAATTTAGGTATTAAAAAAAACTAATTTAATAGTAAATTTAAGGAGAAAAAAGTATGAAAAAATTATTCCTTTTTCTGCTAATAGCTGCAATGCTTACTACGTTTGCATGTGATGGTGCTGGAAGAGAAAGACCATTTACTGCGATCATGGGAAGCTCCAGCTTGGGTGGATCATGGTATCCATTTGCAGCAAGAATGGCGGGAGTCGCAATGAGACATGGTAACGTTATTGTTACTGTTCAGGCTTCAGGCGGCGGAGCAGAAAATGTTAGACTTATGAGACAAGGTCAGTACGACATGGGTCTTTGTGAACCAAATGTTGCGATACACGCATATTGGGGAACAGGTCCTTTTGAAAGAGATGGAAGATATGATCACCTTCGCTTTCTTTTCAACATGTATCCACTTCCAATAACAGCAATTGTTCATAGGGATGGACCAATTAGAAGTATGGCAGATTTTAATCCTGCTATATCAGGCAGAAGATTCAGCTTTTCACCAGGAAGCCCAGGATCTGGCGATGAATTTGCTTGGCTTGAAATTTTTGAAGCAGGTTGGGGAGTTACCAGAGACATGGTAGTTTGGAGACCCCTTTCACACAATGAAAGAGTTATGGCATTCAAAGACAGAATTCTTGATTCTGTAGGCTTTCAAACAGCTCAGCCATCAGGTGCTATAATCGAGCTTTCTGCTCAGAATCCAATAAGAATTCTCCCAATTGATGGAGATGTTAGAGACAGAATTATGAGAGAACTTCTTTGGGTAGACAGATATACATTACCAGGTGGAATGTATAATGGACAAGATACTCCAGTTGAAACAATCTTCATTGGTGGATTCGTTCTTGCTAACTATTATGTACCAGATGACTTTGTTTATTCTTATATGGCAGCTATTTTCGGACCAGGACTCGAAGATGTTCAGAGTGTATTCCCTGTAGCTAGAGAATTTGGCCTTGATCAGTCAATGAGAGGAAATCCATATGGAAATCCAGCTTCAATTACTTATCATCCAGGCGCTATAAGATTCTTCAGAGGAGTAGGGCTTATTCCATAATAAAATCGCGTAATTTAATTATTTAAGTGATTTTTATTAAGCTGCTGTATTACTACAGCAGCTTTTTTTTGTCTATATTTTAGTAATTAAAATCAGCTATTTCTCTTTCGCTTTGATGTATTTTTATTCCAATTGGTTCGAGCATTTCAAAAACATCTTTAGGATCAAAAGCTTCTTCGGGAATTATACACCCTGTTCCAAAAGACTTGCCTTCAGCAATAAGAATAGCTGCTACGCCCATTGGGGTGCCAACATTTCTTATATAAGCAGTAAGACCTTCCCACCCTTTTACAGAGCCATCAGATTTCGGGTGTGTATGATAAAGAACTTGTTCATATTTTTTCCCGCCTCTTTCTCCAAGTATTTGTATATAGAGACAGTATCCATAAACATCTGTTGTTGTTCCTGCTTCTTTTTGCTGTAAATATGCGCCAATAACATCTATAATCTTCATTTCTTGATTATTGTATGTAAAAGATTCATTTTTCATTATTCCCCATTCATAAAGAGCTTTAATAAGCCTCATGTTTTTTTGCGGCCATGTTCCACGAACTTCTACGAGCCTTGGGGGTTTCCCAATTTTTTTAAGATATTCTGTTGCAGTATGGACTTCTGCATGAGGAATTATATATTGGGGGTTTGTCCCATATGGTTGTGGCGCTGGTATAAGCCTTTCTCTTGCAAATGGGGGAACTTGTTTTAGTTGTCCATCTTCATAAACTACCCTGGTTTCAAGATCCGGGTTATATTCATATTGGGTTGTTTCAAATATTGCAGGAGAATATGCAATTGGTCTGTATGAACAATGGCTTACTCTTACAGTGTCTACTTTATCAAATTTTTCAGCGCCTGCTCTTACCATAGAATCAGTAAGTCCAGGAGTCATTCCATATCCTGGAATGTGTATTTTGTTATTCTTCTTGAAAAGATCACTATATTTATACTCTGCTCCAAATCCATTCAGATTAATCCCACTACATCCAGCTTCTGCAATAATTCTTGTTGATATGTCGTTCAGTTTTATTGTTGTTCCGTCAATAACCAAGTCATAACCCTTTATTTTTTTTATTGCATCTGCTTCATCGTTAACATCAATTTTTACAACATCAACTCTGGGATCCCCCATCTCTTTTTTTAGAGCTTCTGCAGCATCAAGATTGTATTCGCCAATAGTAATTTTTTCGAATAAATCTTTGTTTGAGTATTGAGCAGCAGTTCTCAAAGCCCACCCGCATATTCTCCCTGCTCCTGCCATGGCAAATAATTTTTTACCCATACAACACCTCTCTCATTATAAAATTGTATAACCTTTTACATTAGATAATTATTATGCCTGACAGACTTTCTGTCAAAGCTTTATTTTTTGGCAGTAGATATATTCATCAATGAGAGGGGTGTAGCGTTTACATAATTGGCGAGAATATTCTCATTACAGAATTGCGAAAACTTTTTATTATACCAATATTATCAAGATATTCTTTAGATACAGTTTCGCAAAATCTCAGATCATCATAAAAATTTTCAATCATTTCACTTGCAAGATTTGAATCATATATTACTGCATTTAATTCAAAATTTATATGAAAGCTTCTAATATCAAAATTACAACTTCCTATTGAAAGCATATTCCCGTCAACTATTACAATTTTTGAATGCATAAACCCTTTTTTATACAGGAAAATATTTACACCTGCTTTTAAAAGAGGCTTGAAATAGGTGTGAGCAGTCCAAAAAGGTATTTTTTTATCAGGAATTCCTGTCATAAGAAGATTAACACTTATCCCGCTTAATGCGGCTGTTTCAAGAGCAGTCATTACACTCTGGTCAGGAATAAAATATGGTGTTTGAATATATATTTCTTTATTTGCATTAGTTATCATTGTAAAGTACATTTGCTGAATTGAATCCCATTCTGAATCTGCTCCGCTGATTGCAATTTGTACCAGCATTTCTGAAATAGTATCTGAATTTTGGGGAAAGTATTTATCATCAAGAAGAAGCGCATTTTTACTATTATACCAGTCCACAAGAAATACTGTCTGAATAAGCCTTACACTATCTCCAATAAGTTTTATTTGGATATCCCGCCAGGATGCAAACCTTTTTCCACCTGTAATATATTCAGAACCTACGTTCATTCCGCCTGTGTAGGCAATTTTTCCATCTATAACCACGATTTTTCTGTGATTGCTATAATTTATTTTTATTATTGAAAAAGGAGCCACAAGATCAAGATAATATTTATATTCAATTCCTGCTTGCTTTAATTCTCTTCGATATTTGTAAGATATTCTTCCAAAAGAGCCTACGCCATCAAAAATAAGCCTTATTTCAACACCTTCTTTAGCTTTTTTGATTAAAATATTTTTTATTTCTTCACCAAGGCTATCTGAAGTCCATATAAAAAACTCCATATGTATTGAACTTTTGGCATTTTTTAGCTCTTTTAACAAATCTTCAAAAAAATCTTCTCCTGCATTATAAATTTTGCATTTGTTATTAAGTGTTATGATTGAGCTATTTGAATTGAGCAGCAGATTCATTAATTTATATTTGTCACTTTCGTTCTCATCAGAAGCAACCATTCCGCTTAGAAAATATTTTTGATTTTTTAATATTGCTTCAAGTGTTTTTGCAAATATAGTGTCCGGACTTTGCTTTGTAAGTTTTGTCTTTTTCCAGTTTATTCCAAACAATATAAAGGAAATGAGTCCAAAAATTGGTAAAAAGATTATAAGCAATATCCATGCTATTGAGCTTTGCGGAGACCTGTTATCCCGAATGATTATAGAAATTGCTATAACTGCATTTATTCCAAAAATATAAGTTAATAGTTGTGAAAATGTAATATCCATAATTTTCTGATAAAGAATAATCAAATTATAACATAAAGCGCTAAAATTCAAAATATTATCTGTATAATTATTTACAAAAACCCGAAAATTTGATATGTTTTTTTGATAACAGGCTTTTGGCTGTAATTTTGAACATAATTTTATAATATATATAAGGTGGAAAAAAATGGCTCGTAGATGTGATCTATGTGGAAAAGGTGTTCTCACAGGAAATAAAGTGAGTCATGCTAATAATAAGACAAGAAAGGTATGGAGACCTAATTTGAAAAAGGTTAGGGGAGTTGTAGAAGGTAAAGTGCAATCAGTAAAAATCTGTACATCTTGTATTAAAAGAGGCAAAGTCACCAAAGTTTAAAAATTTTCTTTAAGTCTCTTCGTATGCTGGTTTAACATGAACTGGAAATTCATTTTCCAGTTTTTTATTATCAATAACATGGCAAAATTATGGAAGAAAATACAGAGGCCGATGGTTTTTACCGATTAGAAAATACAAATAAAAATTCCATTAGAGCGATAAAAATTGTCTATACAATTTTTCTGTCTCCTCTTTTGATTTTAGTTACCTTATTAGCGCTATTCAGGCTAAGCTTATCCTCATCAATAATTGTTATGCTACTGTTGCTTGTTATGGCAATAGGTTTTGCAACTACTCTGCTTTGGTTTTTAACTGTATATTACTTTGATCATCTGGATAAACCAGGAACAGAACCCAAAAATAATTTTTTTAAGATGATGCGGAACCTGGATAAAGTTTGTCATAGTCCAAAAGTTGCGATATTCCGGATAATTGTTACTGCAGCTTTCTTTATTTTAATAATACTCTTTTTGTTGAAATACTATCCCTATATACAGGAATATATGAGGGGATTATATTCTTAAACATGGAAAAAATCTTTCCAGATGTATTTCCCTTTTTTAATTTTTCCTTCTGTCGCAAGCTTATCAACAGCTTCTTCTATATAGCTCCTCTGCCAGTGCGATAGGACACCAAAATTTTTTGACATTCTATACCAGATATTATTATCGTGTTCGTCCCTTGCCCCTGCAAGAATATCCACAATTTCTCTTTTTTTAAGTTTTCTGTTGTTGTTTTTTATGAGGCTTATAATTTCTGCAATTCCTTCTGGTTCTGGTATAAAACTTTTGTTGCATATATCACAACCACTGCATACAGAAATTTCATCTGTAAAGTAAGAAAGAAGCTTATGCCTTCTGCAGGTTGAATTATTTTCCGCATAATCCAGCATTTGAATCATTCTTGAAAAATTATCATCTTTTTTATCATAAAACCTCATTTTCTGCTTTTTTTCCGCAGCGTCAAATAAAAGAATAGCTTCTGAAATATTTCCATCCCTGCCCCCTCTTCCTGCTTCCTGGAGATAAGCTTCTACTGATTGAGGGGTATTGCGGTGGATAACGGTTCTTATATCCGGTTTATCTATACCCATTCCGTACGCGCAGGTTGCTACAAGTATTCCTGTCCTGGAAGGGAAAAACCATTTTTCAATATTGCTTTTTTCTTCTTTTTCAAGACCTGCATGATAAAAAAATATATCTTTGCTTCCAAGAGCTCTTCTTAAAAAACGGGCAGTCATCTCTGTATCGGTTCTGCTTCTGCAGAAAATAATAAGAGGTTTGGGGGAAATTTTTGCAAGAGAATATGTTTCTCTGTCTATGGATAGAGTTTGTACAACCCTGTAAAATAAGTTAGTTCTGTCTGGGTTGCCTGTTATTAAATTTATTTGTTCATTGCCAAAAATATGGTTTTGGATTTTTTTAAGTATTAAAGGGGTTGCTGTAGCTGTAAAAGCTGTTACACAATCTGGTTTGATTATATTGATTATATCTTTTATTTTTAGTAAAGCGCTTCTGAAAGTTTCTCCCCATTCAGGCAAGGTATGTGCTTCATCAATTACAAGATGGTTTATATAAGAGCTAAAAGTACCATCACTGCTTTCCTGCGGTTTAAAAGAATCCAAAAAAAGAATAAGGGATTCCGGGTTTGTAAGGAGAATTTTACTTTTCCCTGCTTTTATATTATTAATTGACTCCAGTTTTTCCTTGTTATCAAGAAACCCTGCAAGAACACTAAAGCTAATTCCGGCATTTTCAAGTCTTCTTGATTGATCTTTGATAAGACTTAACAAAGGCGACAAAACTATTGTTGGTTTTTCCAAAATAACTGCAGGAAGCATATAACATAATGATTTTCCATATCCTGTGGGCAATATTACTATTTGCCCTGGAAGTGAATCGCTATTTCCCTTAGAAGATGCAGATGTTAATATATTTGATATTACAAGCCGTTGGTAGGGGAATAGATATTTTATCCCAAAAGTATTTTCTGCAAGGTCATTAAAATAATCTTTTTCGTTTTCCATTTATAGTATAACAAGTTAATCGCTATAATGCTTCATATATACTTCTGCTTTTTCCACTATTTTGCTTATTTCTGCAATGTTTCTTAAAAGAGTCCTTCTTATTTTGTTTAGATATGAAACACTGTTTTCAAGCTTAATAATGTCAAAAAATAGATCAGAATCTCCATCTTCCTGATACTCCATATCCCATCTTTTTTCTTCAATTAATTGTTCAACTTGCTCTCTAAGAGGGGCAATATTTTGCACACAATTGATTAAAAGTTGTTTTACAGAAAAAGAGAGGATAAACAACTTTTCTTTTGCTTTGTTATTGGTATCTGTGCTGTCTGCCAATACTTCACCGTTATATGTGAATATCCCGTCGCTCTTTTTCATTGAAAACTCAAAAGCTTTTTCTGCAGATTCAATTATTGCAAGCTCTTTCATAATCTCCTGCATAGTATCATCTTCGTTGTATACCATAAAAAAACTGATACTTGCTTCTTCAAACATCTCTTGCAGCAGGGAATAGATAATAGAAGTGCTATAATTGTAGCCGCGGGATCTAAGAGTTCTAATTATATCTTCCTGAAAAATATCTCTGATGTGGAGTTCTACGAGATCTGTGTCTCTACTCCCGCCAGAAGAGGGCCCAAAGGGGAAGGTGGCGCAGGAACATAAAAACATTATAACAAAGGTTATTAACAGCCCTGCCCCAAAAAGCAGTTTTTTGCAATTATAAAAAATAATCAAATGTTATTCCTGCGCCATTTTCAATTTTCTTTTTTACAGTTTTTCCTGTAATTATTTTTGCATATTCAGGGCTAAGTCCGGGCAAAAGGTTTTTTTCGCTCCTGAGCGCCGCAAAATCTTTTGCTGTTATTGTTTCCCCTTCATTGATTTTTCTTAATGCAATTAGGGATCTGTTTGTAGTTTTGTAGTTTTCTTTTTCAGAAGGGGCAAGCTGCTTTATGCCGCTCCCTATGATCCTGTTGACACATTCTTTTCCAAATCTTTTTTTTACTTCCTCCAGGAGAGCGTTATCGCAATCAGAACTTGATTTTTTTCCCATGTCTGCTGAGTCAGAATATTTATTCTCCCCCTTCCTGTTATTCCCGGATAATAAAGACCTGATTTCTGATACCATCAGTTTAAAATCATCAGGATTTAAAGCAATAAGGTCATCAAGACCATCACCACTATTGGAGAGAGTAAAATGCTTTTCCAGCGCTACACCGCCAAGCGCTGCTGCGGTTAACGGTACAAGAAGTGGATCTGTTGAGTGGTCAGAAACGCCTGCTTTAAAGCCAAAAACCGCAGATAATGTTTGCAAAAGAGCCAGATTGTAATCTTCTGCCGGCGCAGGGTAGGCAGTTACAGCATGAAGAAATGTTATATTTTGCCCTGTAATTTCAACAGCTTTTTCTATATCCGAAATAGTAGAAACTCCGCCCGAAAGTATTAGCGGCAAATTATATGATGCCACTTCTTCAATCAAGGCAAAGTGGTTTATCTCCGGAGATGCTATTTTTATTACCGAAACCCCAATATTTCTTAACATTCTGGCACTCTCTATCCCAAAAGGTGTTGCTAAAAATATTAAACCGCTTCTTTCTGCTTCCTGCTTCAATTTAAAGAAAAAATTTTCATTTTGTTCAAGTTCTTTGAATTTTTCATATAAACTGATATCCCCCCCAGGCAACTTTACTTTTCCCGAAAGAGGGTGGATTATTTCATCAGCAAAAACAACCTGAAATTTTACACAATTTGCCCCTGCCCAGGCTGCTTTTTCTATAAGTTTATACCCTTTTTCAACAGAACCCTGATGAGATGTCCCTGCTTCTGCAATAATAAACATATAATTTCCTTTTTGCTGATGTTATTTTTATGCTATTATATATTAAAATAGCTCGACAAGAGTATGATGTTGTTATAATATTTTGTTAAGAGGTAAATTATGTATTATTTATCATGTGACATGTGTAAAAAAATGATTCAAGATCCCAGAAGAGGAAAAGCCTATACTACATTAAAGCATTTACATATTTGCAAAAAGTGTATGCTAACAGTAAGAAGGGATTTCCAGGATAAGGCTGAAGCAGAAGCTAAACCATATGATTTTCTTACGAAAAAAGAGGAATTCTGGGCAACTATTGCGAAAAATTGCTCCAGATAAGAAGGGAATCCTTCTTCACACCTGTTGTGCCCCTTGCGGATCATCTTCAGTAGAAAGGTTACTTCATGAAAAATATGAAGTAACCATTTTTTTTTCAAATTCCAATATCTTTCCCAAAGAAGAATTTTTAAAAAGACTCTATTTTGTTGAAAAACTTGCAAATTTTTATAAAATTGCCCTGATTCAGGATGTTTATGACCATGAAGCATGGAAAAAAAGGGTTTCGGGCCTTGAAGATGAGCCGGAAACAGGAAAAAGATGCTTTGAATGTTTTAAATTTAATCTTGAAAGAACAGCGCAAAAAGCCAGAGAGCTTTCAATACCTTCTTTTACAACAACACTTAGTGTAAGCCCTCATAAAAACTCAGCACAGATATTTGAGGCAGGTACAAACTTTCCTGAATTCAGCAAATATGATTTTAAAAAGCAAAATGGGTTTTTTCGCAGCATAGAACTTTCAACAAAACTTGATCTTTACAGGCAGGATTATTGCGGCTGCGAGTTTAGCCAGCGACACGGATGTCGCGTCCAGCGCCGCGACACGAGGTCGCAATAAAGCGCTGGGCAGCGACACGGACGCCAAGCTGTGTTCCCCGTGCGCTGATCGCCATCCCTGGCTAGCGCACGGGGCGCAACATCCCTGTTGCAGTCCTTACGCCACAGGCGGTCAGCGTCCATCGGGGACGCTGACAAGCGACAAAGCGCGGGGTCGCGACACGGACGTCGCATCCAGCGCCGCGACACGAGGTCGCGATAAAGCGCTGGGCTATATAGCAGGCTTTATTGTTTCAAGTTCCTGAATTATATAAAGAGGGAGCGTATCAAAATCTACTTCAACCTGAAATATGTTTTTATCAAGTTCTTTATAGAAATTTATCAATGGCATTGTTTGCTGCCCAAAGATTTCAAGTTTTCTGTATATCTCCTCAAGCGAATCATCTGTTCTCCCTGCTCTGTCTCCCCCTGCATCTGAATTTATTCTATCCAAAAGCACAGAAGGTGGCGCTTCAAAATGTATTACTGTTCTTACATTTATAATATTAGCCAATAATTTTGCCTGTGCAACATTGCGCGGAAGACCATTCAGTATTACAACATCCGAAAATATATCATTGCATCTTTCTGTTACAAATTTCTTTAGTAGCTTTTCTGCAATAGGAAAATCTTTGTTTCCAAGCAGGGAATTTGTTTTAAGAGAATTTTCTACTATAGAAAGTTCTTCTTTTGAAAGAAGCCCGGTTTCTTTTTCTGCTACAGCGTCTCTAAGTTTTTGTCCAAAATCAAAGTGGTGCCATTTCATTGACCAAAGGCGTTGTGTTTCAAGCTGCTGCCCAAACGGTGTTTTGCCAGATCCTGTTGCTCCAATAAGTAAAAGTGCCCTGTACAACACATTCATAAAAAAAACTCCAATAATTTATTTTAACATAGTTATTTTGCTTGCTGGCTTGTGTAGCAAACCAGCATACCTCGCCCCTTCAGGACTGGTTGCAAATTAAATCTGATATATATCTGTTCGTCTATCCTGAAATAAAGAACAAAGAGGGGTTATTGATTTATTTTTTGCAAGTTCCGGGTTTATATCTACGGCGAAAAATCCCTCTTCAAGTTCTCCTGCCTGCACCATTATTCGCCCATCTGGGTCTGATATTTGACTTAACCCTGAATAAGTGAATTTTTTGTCACCTCGTACTTCTGAGCCTGTTCTGTTTGCCAATATCCAGAATACTTTATTTTCAATAGATCTTGTTCTTGTAGTTAGCTGCGCTTTAAACGGGATCACCAAATTCGAAGGGTGACATATAATTTGCGCGCCCTGCAAAGCTAATGTTCTGGCAGCTTCGGGAAAGAAGTGGTCAAAACATATAAGTAAACCTATTTTTACCCCTTTTACTGTAAAAACCGGAAACCCTAAATCCCCTGGTTCGAAAAAAAGCTTTTCTTCATGAAAAAGATGATTTTTTCTGTAGATTTTTATATCACCTTCGGGAGTTACAAGAAAAGCGCTATTGTAAGCTTTATCGCCTCCGGCACTGTTGAGTTCTGCAAATCCAGTGACAATTGTCATCCCTTTTTTTATTGCGATTTCCCTAAGTGTGTCGGAAATTGGTCCAGGTATTGTCTCCGAAAGGGTTAAAACTTCTTTTTTTTCAATAAAAAGATATCCTGAAAAAGCAAGTTCTGGCAAAACTACAAGGTCTGCATCACATTTTAATAATTGTTCTACAATTTTTTCAAGATTTTTTTTTGGTTCACCAAAAACAGGTGAAAATTGATAGAATCCTACCTTCATTTATTCTCCAAAATAGTCTATAATTGACTATAAATGAATATCAATAGTAAAGTCAACGGTCAACCTTCTGGCTTAACATCAGAAGCAAATAATGCGGCATAAACTATTCATTTGATTTTTTTTGAAAAAAAATTATAATACTTTTTTCGAGGAGGATATATGAAAAAAAGATTTATGGTTTTAGGGTTAGTAATGTTGTTTGCAGTGGCTTCGCTTTCTGCGCAGACTGTAGATATAAAGATAAATAACATTGCGGGTATAGAGTTTGACGAGCTTGAAAGGATTTTAGTTGGCGAGTTTACAGCTGAAATAAGGTCTGGGCTTGAAGAGTTTCAGAGAATGAATAAGCTTGCAAGAGGGATGTCAAATGCAAGTTCTTTTGCAGCAGATGGGGCAACACAAAGAAATTTTATTGGATATAGAATGTTTGCAATAGGTATTGGCGGAATGGTTGGTGTTCAAGCTCCGTCATTTGATTTTGTTGATTCTTTAGAAGATTTTGAAGGCGAAAATGACATTTTTTTGGGTATAAGCGCCCAGGCGCTAACAGTAAGCGCTGGAGTTAATCTGGGATTCCTTGTAGAAGGGCTGTATGCTTCTGCTAAAGTTGGTAAATTTTCACTTAATGATATTTCTGGTTTTAGTATTGATACATTTTCTTTTGGACTTATGGCACATTATCAATTAATAAAGCCCAGATCTACGTTATTGGCTTCATGGAGAGGTGTGCAGGTAGGGACAGGTTTTATTTATTATCGTGGTGATATTTCTTTTAATGCTACTCCTGACCGTATTACTTTAGAAGAAGTTAAAGTAGATGTGATGGGTTATGGAACTGTAAGTGCAGATTTCCATTTTTATCCTTCATTAGATTTAAAACTCGCTACATCTGGTGTAAAAATTCCTCTTGAAATTATGACAGGGGTAAGGCTTGCAGTTCTTAATCTCTCTTTTGGTCTGGGTGTTGATATAAATGTGAGTAGTAATTCAGACTTAACTTATAGAGCAGGTGGACCAGTAGATATTTCGCAGAATTACTTATCTCCACAAACACAACGTGCAGGCTCTGCTCATGTTGAAGGCGGAACAACAGGAGGGAGCGCAGATAATTTTAATTTTAAGCTAATGGCAGGAGTTGGCCTTACACTTGGGCCTGTCAGGCTTGATGTTCCTTTGACATATTACTTTGGAGGAGATGGACCTGGCGCTAACGTTGGGGTAACAGGCGCTGTTGTTTTTTAATCCGGGATTAAGATAACAGGAACATCACACAAAAACGCTAAGGCGCAGAGGGGATATTGTCTTTCTTTGCGTCTCCGCGTTTTTGCATGAAAACTTTAAGGAAAACAGAATGCTCCAGAATAAAATTTCTTCCGAAGTGTTGTGCGCAAGAATGTTCCCAAGGGAAGAAGATGAACGGGGCGCCTATTTTCGGGATATTACTGCAATTATCCATTCATATCCATTCAGAAGATTAAAGCATAAAACTCAGGTTTTTTTCTCTCCGAAAAATGACCATATATGTACCAGAATCGAGCACGTTATGCATGTTGCAACAATATCTGTAACAATTTGCAAAGCTCTGGGGCTTGAAACAGAACTTGCCTGGGCAATAAGTCTGGCGCATGATCTTGGGCATACTCCATTTGGGCATACCGGAGAAAATATCGTATCGGAATTTAATAAAGATAACGGCGGATTCCAGCATGAAAAATATTCGCTCCGCGTTGTGGATTCTCTTATAAATTATGGCAAAGGGCTTAATCTCACATTCGGAGTAAGGGATGGCATCATAAACCATTGCGGAGAAATTTTTGAGAAATGTTACAAGTCAGATTTTACAGTAAAAGATTTATCTTTGCTTAAAGCAAGGACTTCGTATCCAGCAACGTGGGAAGGGGTTGTTGTAAGAGCTTCTGATAAAATCGCATATCTTGGCAGAGACCTTGAAGATGCGCTTCAATTGAAAGTAATTAAAAAAGACGAAATCCCTCCTATTGTTACAAAAACACTTGGAAAGACAAATAGTGATATGATAAATACACTTGTCAAAGATGTAATAAAATATGCAAAAACAGAAAATGAAATTGGTTTTTCAGATAAAGTTTTTGAAGCTATGTTAGTTCTTAAGGAATTTAACTATAAGAATATTTACCGCAGCACTGTTCTTGAAGAGTTTCATCAGTTTATCGAGAGGGTTCTAAAAACATTGTGGAATTATTTGAGTGAAATTTTTTCAAAATATGGATATGAATATGATAAATATAAAATAGAAAAAACAATGCTTGCAGCCCGGTTTGGTGATTATCTGTCAAAAATGGAACATTTTTATAAAAGCTGCAACGGGAATAATGGTAATGTTGTCCTTGATTATATTGCGGGAATGACAGATGACTATGCTCTTGACTGTGTGTCAGAGCTTTATCTTCCCGGCAAATTCTTCTATAATTTTTACAATTGATTTAGGCTGTAGGCTAAAATATGCAATATGTCGCAATAAAGCGCAAGGCTGCAACATGGACGTTGCGTCCTGCGCCGCGACATGGATGTCGCAATAAAATGCAGGAGAAGACATTTGAAATTTATTTCAAAAAATATACATAAGACACCGGATAAAAGAGGGTTCTGGTTTATATTCAACAATAATAATATGCTCTTCTCTCAGAAAGAACCTATTACTGTAGAACTTATTTCCCCTTCGGATATTGGCATTGCTACCACAACTCCCCTTTATTTTGGTACAATTGATGAAGTTGATTGCTGGGCAGCAGAAACTCTGGATAGCAACCAGGCATCAGATTGCCGGGGTGAAACAACAGTATGCAAAAATGGGGATTTTGAATTTAAGAATTTACGCGAACTCTACCCGCTTCTGGGCGATGATTTTTTTGCTATTGCATCCAGAGCGCTTCAGATTGCACGATGGTATAATAGTACAAAATATTGTTCTTCTTGCGCTGGGGAGCTTAAAGATTCAGAAACAGAGAGAGCTAAAATATGCAAAAGCTGCTCAAAAATTTTTTACCCTGTGATGTCTCCTGCTGTGATTGTTGCTGTTACAAAAGAAAATAAAATTCTTCTGGCGCATAACAATGCATATCCAGACCCTAATAGATATAGTGTTCTTGCTGGATTTGTAGAACCAGGCGAATCCCTTGAGCAAACAGTTGCAAGAGAAATTGAAGAAGAGGTAAGTATAAAAGTCAAGAATATAAAATATTATGGCAGTCAAAGTTGGCCTTTCTCCAACTCCCTAATGGTTGGTTTTACTGCTGAATATGATTCAGGAGAAATTATAGTCGATGGAATTGAAATTGGGGCTGCCAACTGGTTTGAAGCTTCGCAACTCCCTAATATTCCGCCGCAGGGCAGCATAAGCAGGAAGCTTATTGATAATTTTGTAAAAAATAATTCATAAATTTTGGTATAGTATAGTAATTATAAGTTGAAATTTTATATGAAAAAAACAGATAAACTGAACAAAAAAAACAAAATAGAAAAAACAGATTCTGAATATCTGATCTACCCCTGGAAAAAGCAAAAACCCTCTAAAATAATTGAAATAGCAGGAGGAGAAGGGGTATTTTTCTGGGATACAAGCGGAAAAAAATATTATGATATGTCTTCTCAACTTGTGAATATGAACCTTGGTTTTGGGAATAAAGAGATAATATCTGCAATACAGCAACAGGTGGAAAAACTTGCATATATTGCGCCCAAGTTTGCAACAGATGTAGCTGTAAAACTGGCAAAAACAATTATAGAAGAGATAATGCCTTCCAATATGGGAAAAATATTTTTTTCCCTTTCAGGAGCAGATGCCAATGAGCATGCCATAAAAATCGTAAGAAATGTAACAGGCAAACATAAGATAATGAGCAGATACAGGTCTTATCATGGCTCTACTCTTGGCGCCTCAAGCATTACAGGGGAAGCAAGAAGGTTCTTTCTGGGAAAAGATATTCCTGACTTTGTCAAATTTTTTGACCCTTATCCATATCGCGAAAAAAGTTTCAAATCAGAAGAAGAGATAACATCATTTTATTTACAAAAACTTGACGAACAGATCAATTATGAAGGCAAAGATAAAATAGCTGCGATTTTTCTCGAAGCAATTCCAGGAACAAATGGGGTAATTATTCCACCAAAAGGGTATATCGAAGGGGTGCGGGAAATATGCACCAGATATGGAATCCTGCTGGTTTTTGACGAAGTTATGACAGGCTGGTGCAGAACAGGAGAATGGTTTTCTTTTATGCACTGGAATATAAAACCAGATATCGTAACTTTTGCAAAAGGTATTACCTGTGGTTATGTTCCCCTGGGTGGCGTTATTGTCAGCAAAGAAATTTCAAGTTTTTTCGATAATAATACTTTTGGTAGTGGTCTCTCGTATGGCGCTCATCCAGTAGGTTGCGCTGCTGGTATTGCAGCGATAGAAGCATATAGAAAATATAATATCCTTGATAATGTAAAAAAAATGGAACCAGTGTTAAAAAATTCTCTCGAATTATTAAAAGAAAAACATAAATGTCTTGGTGATGTGAGGGTAAAAGGTCTTTTTGGCATGATAGAACTGGTCAAAGATAAAAAAAGCAGGGAGCCTATTGTCTCTTATAACGAAGATAAAGCTAAAATCATGCCCAAAATAGTAGATATGTTACTTAGCGAAGGTTTTTCTACATATAGCCATGAGAATATGATTTCTGTTTCTCCCCCATTGATAATCAATAAAGAGTCTATTATTGATGCCATAAAAATACTTGACAAGGTACTTTCGTGGGTCGATGATAACATCCCTTCATAATATCTCCCCATAAACGCGTGTTTTTCTATGATTTAATTATTTTTAAGAATTTGATTTTTTCTGGTTCTATGGTATATTTTAGGTATGGAAATAATAGAGATAGCTGAATCGCTTATTGGAAAGGGTTTATATGATGATGCAAAAGATCTCTTAAATAAATTTCTGGAAGATGAGCCAGATAATAATGAAGCAGTATGTCTCATTGGAATTGCCCTGACAGAAAGCGGGGAAAATGATAAAGCTATAAAGGCCTTAAATTATTGCCTCAGCAAAAATGAATACAATGCCGCAGCATGGGAAGCTTTGGGCTGCGCCTGGATGAGGAAAAATATCCTTGATAAAGCAACATCCTCTCTTGAAATGGCAATAAAACTTGAGCCAGATAATTGGTCTGTAAAAAGAAATATAGGTGTATTAAGTATTCTTAAAAGAGACTATAAAAGGGCAAAAGAATTTCTCAATGCAGCCAGAGAGAAAAAACCCGAAGACTATAAGGCAATTTATGCATTAATATATACTTTGATTAACCTGAAAGATTACCAGGGCGCGGAAAAACTTATATTTTTTATTCAGGACCTCGATATCCCGCAAGACGTAAGGTCAGATGTAGAACATTTACTTGTCAGAATCCAGTCTAAATTAATATAAAAAATGCATATCCACTAAATTAGTGAGTTATGATATATTCATTATTGTATAAATATGATATATTATTGTATAAATGCGATTAAAATTTATAATTAAACGCCCTTTTTGGGAGATTTCACTGGAGGTTTATTATGAATATTCTGGTTCTTAATAGTGGAAGTTCATCAATAAAATATAATTTATGGGAAATGAATGAAAAAAAATTACTATGCAAAGGCTTAGTAGAAAAAATCGGAATGGATGACAGTTCTGTAACGTTTTCTGTTAATGATAAGAAAAAAACGATTCAAAAAGTAATAACTGATTATAATGAAGGCATAGAGCTTATTCTTGATATAATTACTGATAAAGAAGATGGTGTTTTAAAAAATATAAAAGAAATTGATGCTGTAGGTCACCGGATAGTTCATGGTGGAGAAAAAATAATACAATCCGAGCTCGTAACACCTGAAATCAAAAAAATTATTGACGAATGTGCTTTGCTGGCGCCTCTTCACAATCCCCATAATCTTGAAGGTATAGTGGAAATCGAAAAAGTGCTTCCTGGTGTTCCAAATGTCGCTGTTTTCGACACTGCTTTTCATTCAACCATGCCACCAGAATCATTTATTTATCCTTTACCGTATGAATTTTATGAAAAACATAAAATAAGAAGATATGGTTTCCATGGAACATCGCATAAATATGTTTCACTAAGAGGCGCGGAATTACTAAAAATATGGCACAATAAGTTTAATTGTATAACCTGCCATTTTGGAAATGGCGCTTCTATTGCTGCAATTAAAAACGGCATATCTGTTGATACAACAATGGGTTTTACACCTCTTGCAGGCCTTCCGATGGGAACAAGAACTGGTAATATTGACCCTTCCATTATTTTATACATGATCCAGGAGTTGGGATATACACCCGAAGAAGTGAGCGATATCATTAATAAAAAATCTGGCTTTTTGGGCATTTCCGGCATATCTTCTGATATGCGCGAAATAAGAGAAGCAGCAACAAAGGGCGATGAAAAAGCAATCCTTACTTTAAAAATATTTTCACATTCAGCAAAAAGATCTATTACTGCAATGACGCCAGAGCTTGATGGCAGGCTGGATGCAATTATTTTTACAGGTGGTATAGGTGAAAACTCTCCTATTACCAGAGAGATGATTTGCCAGGGGCTTTCAATTATTGGAGCTTATCTGGATGTAGATAAAAACAACTCACTTCGTGGCGAAGGTATTATTTCTAAAGATGATTCTCCTGTAAAGATCATGTTGATCCCTACAAACGAAGAACTTATGATTGCTCTGGAAACACAAAAACTTGTAGGAGAATCTGTATACAAATTTAATTGCACAGATAAATAATCTGCAACATGGATTTTGTGCAGGGGATTATGGCGTTAAAGCGTATTTGTTAAAAGTTTTTCAGTATAGGAAACAAGAGTAGATATTGCATTTTCAATTGTTGAATTAACAGCATAGCCAGATGCTTTTTTATGCCCCCCGCCTCCAAAATCAGATGCAATCTTTGCAACATCTATATCTTGAGTTGTTCTAAGGCTTACGCTGCATTTATTTGATTCCTCTTCTCTGAACGATGCTACAATTTTTACCCCATCAGTTCCAAGAAGTATCTGGTAAAGCATATCTTTGTCTCTGTCAATCAGGCTGAAATGTTTAAGATCTTCTATAGTTTCATGAATAACAAGAAGCTTGCCATCGAAAAAAGTTTGTATGCGGGAAAGTGTAATTCCAAGAAAAACTCTGGATGTTACAGGCCTATTGCCATATACCTCATAGAATATTTTATTTGGAGAAATCCCAAGCTCTGTTAGTTCTGCTGCGATGCGAAAAGTTTCTCCGGAATGTTCTTCTAAATGCCTAAAAAAACCTGTATCTGTGCAAAGACCCAGAAAAATCAATTTACCTATAAAAATGTCCGGAGTATATTTGGAAAACTTCATAAGTTTATAAATGATCAGTGTTGTTGAAGGAGTTTTACTGTCTATATATACAGCTTCTATTCCTTCCTGTACTGGTTCTGTAGTTGTGGCATGGTGATCTATAATTGCGATCGGGAGCGAAGCTGCTGCTTTTGAGATTGGCGCTGTTCTTGCAAGCCTATGATGGTCAGTCAAAATTACTGCGCTATTTTTTGATATATCTTTATCTAAAACTTCGGGTTTACAATATTTTTCAAATTGCTTTAGCTCTATCCGTTTGAATGGCAGCTGGGAATAAACGTGAGAGGTTTTTCCAAAAGAATTTATAAATATTGATAATGCTATTGAACTGCATACGCAATCTGCATCAGGGTCTTCGTGCCCAAAAATTAAAAAATTATCGTATTTTTTGATAAACTCTAAAATTGAATCCATAATTTAACTACCGTAATAGCTATTATATCATAAGTATGGTGTTTTGTGGTATCCCCCCTGATACATAAAGCTTATTATTAATAATATAGCAGTTTATCTCTGTTCGCACGCCAAAATCTTTAAAATAAAGCCCTGGTTCTATAGAAAAACAGGAGCCATTGGAAAGTGTTCTTTTATCTGGAAATTCGATCGAATCAAGGTTAGTTCCATATCCATGAAGCTCAATATCAATTGCGTGGCCAGTCCGGTGTTTTATCGCATCTTTTTTGTAGCCGGAATTAAAAAGAAAATCACGCGCTTTTTCATCTGCATCAAAGCCTGAAACATTGTTGCCTGCCTCGATATTTTCTTTTATAAAAGATATTACAGAATCTCTTGCTTCTTTTACAGCATTAAAACTTTTGACGATTTCAGCAGGGCAATCGCTTCCTGAGAACCCAACCCAGGAAATATCTGCATATACAGATTTATTATTGGGTTCTGTACGGCATTTTGCCCAAATATCTAACTGGATAATGGTGTTTTTTTCCAGGAAAACACCATTATCCTTGTCATGGATGCCACGCCCTGTACTGTTGCAGGAGTGTTGCGATAAAGAGTAGGGTGTACTGTAATGCGGATTAGCGCTATTTTTGCCAAAAGCTACAAGAGGCGGGGAGTCTGTAACAAGGTTATTTTCTTCAAATCTTTCAATAATAAAAGATTGAATAAGTTTTTCTGTTATTTTTTTATTTTTTTTAAAATTAATGGAAAGATGGTCCCATGTTTCTTCAATTATTTTGTAAAGTAGAGTTGCTGCTTTTTCATGCAGCAATATTTGCTCATTATCAAGATTTCCAAGCAGATTTTTTATAAGAGGGGCGGAACTTGTGATTTTTATCCCGCACTCATGTAATATTGATGCTGTTCCGCTGTCAAGAAATGAGATTTGCGTAAGGTCGCTATCTGCCTGAGCTGCAAAACACATCCCCGAAAACTGTTTTAAAATGGTTTTTAGCTCTTCTTTTGAAGTATAGAAAATTGTTTCCCCTGGATGATTTTTCAAAACATCTGGTTCAACCGTATGAATAATTTTAATATTTTCTTTTAGCGACATGGACGTCGCATCCTGTGCTGCGGCATGGACGCCGCTTTTTGCGCAGGGTGCTTCAGCAGATATTATATAAAACCAACCCCTGCTGTTAGTTGCCTTTTTATCGATTTTTAACAATAGATCGGTAATAGGGTCTCTATGCCTAAAATTAAAAAAAAGCCATCCTGAAAAGTTTCCTTTCAAAATGGCTTTTTTAACTTCACTTATATCAACAAGCACTTAAAACCTTAAATCAGGCACTTCTATGTCAAAATTGTCATTAAATTGAGTTGGGTTGTGCAAGTTACCCCAACTATGGTGCGCTTTGTTATTTACTAAAAAGAGCCTCATGTGGGAAAACCCATTTCTGTTCCAAAAGATATTCATGTATGGAAATTCTATACTATTACCATAAACAACTTCTGCTCGCCAGGAAACACCTGTTTCTTGAGGAACCTGAAACCATCTATATGGTACATAAATACGATGAGCTCCTATGTTTTCTGTTTGATAAATAACAACAAAGCCTTGATTATGGTGATATACTCTTAAAATTGGAACGCTTCTTACATAGAATTCTGATTCAATACTAAATGTGTTATAAGTAATAGTAGCAACTATTATTAGTGATAATATGATTACCCATTTTTTCACGTTAATGCCTCCGCATTAAAAATTGGAAATTATTACATTCCTACAATATATATTATATACAATACTGCTTTATAATCAAGATAATTTTATACAAGCCCCAATGTTGCCAGCATTATTGCCTTGATCGAATGTTTTCTGTTTTCTGCCTGATTCCAGGCTTCTGATTTATCACCATCTATAATTTCTGCGGTTACTTCATTACCTTTAACTGCAGGCAGACAGTGCATAAAAATCGTTTCCTTGCCAGTTAATGACATAAGCTCTTTATTGACCTGATAAGGTTTAAGAAGCTTTATCCTGTCTGCAAGTTTATCCTCTTCGCCCATGGATGCCCATACATCTGTATAGATTATATCGGCATCTTTTACAGCTTTTTTAATATCTGTTGTAATTTCTACAATAGATCCTGATTTTTCTGCAAAATTTCTTGAGAGAGATACTATGTTTTCTGCAGGTAATAATGAATGAGGAGATGCGATTTTTATATCAAGTCCTACTTTTGAACAACCAATCATAAGAGAATTGGCGACATTATTTCTTCCATCTCCAACATAGACTAATTTTATTCCATTAAAGGTATTAAAATATTCCCGGACTGTCATTATGTCTGCAAGGGCTTGTGTCGGATGAAAATCATCTGTGAGTCCATTATAAACAGGTACTCCTGAGTATTTTGCAAGAGTTTCAACGCTTGAAGTTTTAAAACCTCGAAATTGTATGCAGTCAAACATTCTTCCCAAAGTACGGGCTGTATCTTCTATTGATTCTTTTGCTCCAAGCTGTATGTCATCACTTGAGAGAAAAACAGGGTGTCCCCCTTCTTCTCCAAAAGCTGTTTCAAATGCGCATCTTGTTCTTGTTGATCTTTTTTCAAACAACAAAGCAATGGTCATCCCTTTAAAGCGTTCTTTTTTTATATTATTATGTTTTTCTTTTTTTACAGAGATTGAGAGTTCAATAAAATAATTAATTTCTTCGGGAGTATAATCTTTTAAAGATATAAGTGATTTCCCTTTAAAATTTAGTGACATCTATCTATATCCTATGCTGTTTTCTGTTCAATGCTAAGAATTTCTGGTTTATGAATTCCCTGAATTACTTCTCTATCTATTATAACTTTTTTATTCCCCTCTATGGAAGGTAGTTCATACATAATATCGACCATTATTGACTCAACAATAGCTCTTATCCCGCGGGCTCCTGTTTTTCTTACTATTGCAAATTCTGCTATTTGGTCAATTGCATCTTCTGTAAATTCAATTTCTGTATTATCAAGCTTGAGTGATTCTTTATACTGTTTGATTATTGCATTTTTTGGTTCTGTAATTATCCTTTTGATATCTTCTTTTTTAAGATTTTCAAGAGCAGCTGTGATTGGAAGACGGCCTATAAATTCAGGGATAAGCCCAAATTTTATTAAGTCATCCGGGTGAAGCTTTGCATAAAGTTCAGATAAATTTTTCTCTTCTGCTGCTTTTATATCAGCTCCAAAACCTAATGGGTGCTGACACACGCGGGATTCTATAATTTTATCAAGCCCTACAAATGCTCCGCCGCAGATGAAAAGTATATTTTCTGTATTCATTTTTATCATTTCCTGGTTTGGGTGCTTTCTGCCTCCCTGCGGCGGGACAGATGCAATTGTCCCTTCTATGATTTTTAGCAGGGCCTGCTGCACTCCTTCGCCGGAAACATCGCGGGTAATTGATACATTTTCACTTTTTTTTGAAATTTTATCGATTTCATCAATAAAAATAATCCCTTTTTCTGCCATTGATATGTTGTTGTCTGCTGATTGTATAAGTTTTAGAAGAATATTTTCCACATCTTCTCCAACATAGCCTGCTTCTGTAAGTGTTGTGGCATCTGCTATTGCAAATGGTACATTTAGTTTTTTGGCAAGTATTTTTGCAAGAAGTGTCTTCCCGGTACCTGTAGGGCCTATTATAAGAATATTTGACTTTTCTATATCAACTTCTTTATCGAGTTTTTCTGTATTTGCTATTCTTTTATAGTGGTTATAAACTGCTACAGAAAGAGTTTTTTTTGCATCTTCCTGACCTATAATGTATTGATCCAGAAATTCTTTGATTTCATTGGGTTTTACAACATTATTTATGTTTAAATCCTCAGCCTCTTTTTTTTCTTCCTGACCGATTATTTTGTTGCAGACATTTATACATTCATCGCAAATATTTACACCAGGCCCTGGAATTATTTTTTTTGCCATTTCTTCGGGCTTTCCACAGAAAGAACATATCATATGTATATTTTTTTTGTTTTTTGACATAGGTTACCCTCTGGTAAGTATTGAATCTATAAGGCCGTACTTTATCCCTTCTTCTGCTGACATAAAGTAATCACGTTCCATATCTTTTGCAATTTCGCTTGCGTTTTTCCCTGTATGCTTGGCAAAATAATCGATAATAAGGGTTTTAAGTCTTATTATTTCTCTTGCCTGAATATCAATATCTTTTGCCTGCCCTCTGACTCCGCCCCATGGTTGGTGTATCAATATCCTGCTTGATGGGAGGCAATGCCTTTTTTTTGGAGCCCCGCATGTAAGAAGCAAAGCTGCCATAGATGCAGCCTGACCAATAGATATTGTCTGAACATCTGGCTTTATGTACTGTATTGTATCATATATAGCAAGCCCTGCTGTTACAGAACCTCCGGGAGAGTTTATGTAAAGGCTTATATCTCTTTGCGGGTCTTGTGATTCGAGAAATAAAAGCTGCGCTACCACAAGGTCTGCTGTTATGTCATTAATTTCTCCATCGAGAAAGACGATTCTGTCTTTAAGAAGACGGGAGAAAATATCATAAGATCTTTCGCCTGCGCCTGTTTGCTCAATAACAATGGGCACCAGGTTATTCATTTTTACATCCATTTTTTAACCTTTTTTTAGAAATAGAGTTTATCCAAAATGTAGATACATTGTGGACAGACAACCTTAAAACCGCATTTTCGTAAGTGAAAATGCATATCCAGCTACAAAGTAACAGACTTGTGAGCTGGGAAATTAACTATTCAAGCCGAGTAATGTAAGGAAGCTGATTTTTTCTCCTTTTTTTATTACTCCATTTTCAACTAGAAAATTCTGAGCTTTTCGCTCGCGCACTGCGTGCCTGAGATATTCAGCCATATTATTTTCTTCAATATGCTTTTTAAATTCTTCTTCCAACATTCCAGCCTGTAAAGCCTGTTTTTTCATCTCTGCGGCTGTTTCTTCATCAGAAACTTCGATTTTTTCTTCCCCAATGATTTTATTGATTATTAAACGCCCTTTTACACTATTTGCAGCAGATGGCTTCCAGTCTTCCCAAAGATCTTTTTTTGTCTTATTTTGCATTGCGAGGAGTTGTAAAGCTTTTTCTTCATTGCCACCAAACTGATACAGAAAATTATTCCATGACTGATCAAGCTCATTTTCCAGCATTGAAGGCGGAACCTCAAGAGTTGATGTATCAACTATTTTGCTAAGTATTCTCTGTTGCTTGATTGCAGTTAGTTTCATTTCGAT
>Ga0136643_10000062_pt1 | contig 97634 bp, 77 predicted proteins | sample TergutLab28metaG_FD_96883 | JGI IMG/M metagenome (GOLD analysis project Ga0136643, IMG submission 96883) | Labiotermes labralis P1 segment gut microbial communities from Petit-Saut dam, French Guiana - Lab288 P1 (version 3) (version 3) | ecosystem: Host-associated > Arthropoda: Insects >... | reverse complement strand
CATAATGCTCCACTCAATGATCGCATTGTAATTCCCGACTCTTACCATCTCACCAAAGGTTTCAATCATCAAACCATTGTTGGTATTGTTCCACGGTGCCGAGATATCCGTTGTCTCTGTCGGAAGAGGTGCTGCCCCGCCTGCCGGTGTATGGCTATGGAATACTACTGCTGTATGCGGTGTGATGACACTGCTCGTAAAGCCGCCTGCACCGTCTCCGTGACGACGTACCAAACCATTTGGTAATGTATGATTCATAACGGTGTTGGTCAAAGGTTCATCCACCAATGTAGCCTCAACCCTCCAATTATCCCGAACCAATCTGGTATCCGTTACCACAATAGGAGCATGGGGAAGTCGATCCCCAAACCGGGCACCCGGTCCAACCGTCATGGTACCAAAGTCAATGGTAGTCGGAACCGATATTGTAATATTGCCCAAATATTCAACCAGACGCATGGTTGCTGCCGGAATGGTCACATCATGGAAAGATGTCGCCTCAATCCAATGAATGTTTCCGTTTACAACATGCCCATTCAATGTTGGTGTACCCGCTGTTCTGGGGATACCATTGTTTGGAGTCACCGTAATGGGACTATTGACAATATCGTATAAATTATGATTTATCGCAAATGGAGCTTGTGGACGTTGGATGTTCATCCCACGTTCATCACTTGCATGTATTCTCACTTCTTGGCCATGAACCAGGGTAACACCTGTCATGGAGAATGTAAAGGCTCCTGTACTATCCGCTTGTACCGTACGGGGCACTGCACCCTCCATCACCCAAGTATTGTTTACAGATACACGAATCACTGAATAAGGATCCGTGGTACCGGTGATATTTGCGATACCCGGTGCTATGGTTGCAAGTGCCGCCGGCAATTCTACCACTCTTGGCGGCATCACATCTCTGGTACGCTCCACATTACTTAGAATATCCTGAGGTATTCTAGCCGGATGGTAGTTGTTTATGTTCTGAGCCGTTCTACCCCCTGCCCAACGCCTTGCATTGATTACTTCTATGGTATAACCCTCCGGCAACAATTCCGGCGTGCCATTTGGTGCAAATTCTACTTCAAAGATACCCATTCTTACAGGTTCGCCAAACATAGAACGACTGCCTGTCACACCCTCTGCTGTATGTACAATGGCTCCTGCCGTATTTCTAAATACCACATCTACCCATACTTCACCCTCCCAAGCACTTCTTGTGAAAATCGGGCGACCTTCTTGTACGGAAACATGTCCAAAGATACGCATGTCTGCGTTGGTGGGAATTCGTAACCAATCCACCCGAGGCCCTGCATTGTTTGCACTAATCCGTCCAATGTTCGGACTCATGGCATTATGACGCAAGCGGAAAGTCGCTGAATCGGTAGAGTTTGCCGTACCCGCCACAGCACCCGGTGCAATCACATTACCTGCCGGAATGGTTGCTCCAAAATTCGCTCCGGTTATATTAAAATTGATTCTGGACCAAGCTTCAACCGGATCCCCCGCAAAGCTTGCCGGTACCATACCCCAAACTGCCAAGTCTGTATTCAATCCAGTCCATGCCGAGGGACTTGCCGCGGCATGGGTTGCCGTAAATACCCGTCCACCACCACGATTACGGAAGTCAAAGTACAAGGGATTGTTCATGTCAAAATGAAGCCTGCCCCCTCTAAATACTGCCTGCCCGGAAGGTCTGGATCCATCTACCGTAAAAATTGTCCCGGGATGTGCTTGAATCCGGGTAATGGAAGTACCGGTGTCACCTGATATAGAAATCCCATTTTGGGAAAATAAATCCACTTGGCTATAACGATCAAACAAATAAAAACGATCCGATGTGGCCAACGCCGTATTTCCATTTTCATAAAGAACCGCAGCCCCTCTGGGGTTGTCCGTGGTATTATTTGCTGTTGTTCCATAATGGCGCACACTCAAGCGCCCTCCATTACGCACATAAACCGCATTGTTCCCACCGTACAGACGCAAAGCCTGACTATCTTGCGTCGCACTTGCTACGATATACACATCACCACCGTCAATATTAAAGGTCATACCACCGGCCAAACGAAAACGGAATGTTGCCTCAAACTCACGAGCCGCACCACGGGATATGGCACGCAAGGTTCCACCTGCATTTACGTTAAATGTACTACCTACACCATTGATTACAACGGCTGTACTTCTAGCTCCATACACTTGTATGGTACCGCCGCCCTCTACTGTAATATTTGCATTATTTCCTACCACAATAAAACTAGTACCACCATTTTGTTGGAAATTGTTATTGGAAAATACGTTTAACCGAGTATCTTGCCCTGTTATGTTGATATTATAAAGCTGACTCCGGTCATTGGTTCCGCCAGGCCAAAGGCTTGGTGCCATCACAAACCCAATGCCACGAGCATGATCGGTGATTAGATTCATCACCGCACCGCCGGACATGGTAAAATTATGAGCTACCGTGGATATAAATGCATGGTAACTGGCCTCAATATGAACATTGGCTCCCGGGTACAAGGTCGTACGACCAATGGCTCCACCAAGCCCATTGGACTGAACGGGGCTTGTGGCCGGTGCCCATGTTGTCTGGGTGGCCAATGCTCCGGGCGCAACGCTCCGGGTACCCACATTCCATATATGTAAATTTGCATTTGCTCTAATATCAACGGTACCACTATTTGCAATACGGATCGCCGTACCCATGTCTCCGCCCGATGTGGCAATCAAGCTTGTATTTGGCATCATCTCAAAATGACGTATCCAAAGATGATGACGATTATCCCCTGATGCACCATGCATACCTAGTCGGTTGCCAACACCCACAACGCGCACGCGACTATTTTGCGCATTCACCAAACCACCACGATTTGGCTCCGCATTGCCACCCGTATTAGAAGTGGTTCCGCCCCGCCAAGTCATCAGCTGTGTCCAACCATTGGCCAACACAGTGGAACGAGGGGATGCGGCCAATGTTACATTGCCCGTACCTGTCCGCACATTATCCTGCAACACAACAGTCCAATTGGCATTGCCCGCATCCGCGACAAACACATAAGCCAAACCGGTATCTGTCCGTGTAAAAGTGATGTTGTCCAATGTCAACGTAGCCGGCTCTGAAACCGTACCCAAGGTGGTAACAGTCTGTGCATTGGTTGCTGTAATGGTATGACCGTGTCCATTGATGCGGACACTGCGGGTCAAAGCCGGAATAGCAGTGGCACCTGTTGTGGTAAACGCAACACTGAAGCTGGCTCCTATATTGATAACGGTATAGTCCGGATTTAATATTGCCGCACGAAAATCTGCTGCCGTGGTAATCGGAGCTGACTCCATCGCAGGAACAATCGGAATATAAGCCGACTCTATGCCTGTTTCCGCTTTTTCTGTGTCTGTATTAGGTTTTTCTATATCTATATCGGGCACTTCCTGCCCCTCTATTTCTGTCTCTTCTTGTTCTATCTGTTCTTGGTCTAAATCAATTTGAACCCCCGTCTCTTGATTTAAACCCTCAAATGCACCACTTGCAAACGCTTGCATACCCCCTATCATCATAAGAAGAACCAACATTAATCCTAAAAGTTTCTTCTTAAAACCGCGATGATTTTTCTTCCTCACCGATCTCTTTTTCATTGTATCCATAGGCCTTTCCTTTCCTAAGTTTTTAATATCTATAAGTACAATGCCTCTCTTACTCTGGCTCGTTTTTGTATTCTATACTAATTTACTCCAGAAAAGCAACCTTCTAACGTCTAAGTTGCCAATATCTATGATTTACCTGCCAAATATAAAATTTACAAAGCAAAAAAAGAAGCCGATACCTTTTAGCTCGACTTCAACTCCATTGTTTATTCTTTATTTCTCTGTGTCTGTAACGTCCTCTTTTTTCGATCTTCGCTCTTTTAATATTTCATTTATTTTTTTTGCATCGTTCTTATCTTTTACATTGGTAATCCAACAAACAATTAAATATATAATAAGTAACAGACCTGCCATTATCAAAGCGCCCGTAGAATTCATCGGAACAATGCCTAACAGCAAGTGACCGATTACATAAATCGTAACAAAAATATCCACCAACCAAAAGGCCTTTGGGGATATCTCAAATCTTTCTGCAATTTTATCGGTAATATACATCAAAATAGAAGTAATGGTGGTACAAACAAACACTGCCGTCAAACTATAACTCGTGAGAAAGAACGGCCCCAATCGGATACGTTGCTCCTGCGGCACAAACCAAACTATGATTACAAACGATATTGTAACTAAGGCAAATGAAATAAGATTAATTGTAACATATTTTTTAAACGCTTGCATGTCTTTCTCTCCTTACACAATTCCAAATCTTTCTTTAAATGCCTGAATATAAGCTCTCGTTATAATAACACTTTCGTTGTTGCTCAACATAGCCTGATACTTCCTATCACCCACTACCCTCACCTCAACCAGATGTTCGATATTTAAAATCATTTGTTTGGATATCCGAATAAATGAAGTGTCCTTTAACCACTCCTCAATCTCATACAGTTTTTCCTCACATTGATATACCTCTTCTTTTAAGTAACAAAAATTTTTCCGCTCCACTGTTTCAAAATACAAAATGTCTTCCACCAGAATCTTTCGTATATTCCCCTCCTCATCTTTACCATAAATGACTATCTCATGTGATCGAATCTTTGAAATAAGTCCCTGCACATTTTTATCCATAGACAAGCACTTAATATGAATCTCCAATTGCTTATATTCAGGAGCTTCTTCAATTGTTAATTTTATCATCTCCTAACATTTCCTTTCCAGCTCTAAGCATCCATGTGTCGTTTATACACATGGATAAATAGATGACCATCATTACACACCCTTGTAGCAACCCTAAGCTTAAACCTCTTCATTTTTTACACTATACAACTAAATGTAAAAAATATCAAATTTTTTTTATAAAAATTCTGTAGACATCCCTGTTCCGGCACCTAAATCAATTGCGTTTTTATATAAATTATCTCTTATTTTGCTTTTTAAATTGTGATATACTATTTGAAATGGATTGGAGAATGCGTATGCTAACCTTATACTTTTCCGGCACAGGCAACTCAAAATATGTCGCCGAACTTTTTGCCCGCAAAATGAACACCGCCTGTCATTCGATTGAAGGCAGTGTAGACTTTGCCGCGCTTGTCAATGCAAGCGATATAGTCGCATTTTGCTACCCCGTATATATGTCTCGTGTGCCACGAATCATGCGAGAATTTGTGGCGCAGCACATGGACGCATTAAAAGACAAAAAAATTATCATCTTCTGTACACAGCTTTTACTGTCCGGTGATGGTGCGCGAGCCTTTGTTGCATTATTTCCCAAAGGTCATACCAACGTGATTTACGCCGAACATTTCTTTATGCCCAACAATGTCAACAACATGGCAATCTTGCCCATGCCGAAAGATAAAATGATCCAAAAATGCATGGACAACGCCGAACGCAAAATGCAAAAAATTTGTGCTGATATCAAGTATGGTAAAATCAAACGCCGTGGATTTACCCCCGTTGGACGATTGCTCGGACTACCACAAGGTATCTTTATGAATGCGACCGAGCGGTTGGCTAACAAAACCATCAGAGTCGATGATGACTGCACAAAATGCGGTATGTGCGTAAAGATTTGCCCGACCCACAACCTCATGCTTGAGAGCGGGAAAATCACTCACAATCATAATTGTACTATGTGCTATCGTTGCATCAACCGTTGCCCTAAAAAAGCTATCAATGTGGTCTTTCGCGGCAAGATAAAAAAGCAATACAGGGGAATTCATCCGTAACACCAAATTTGAGGAAACATTATACTGTGGAATGGAGTTATGGAAAATGACACAAATCAGGAGGTCATACTGTGAATACAATTTTAATCATAGAAGATGATGCAACCATACGTTCTGAATTGAAAAACTTACTTGAAAAATTTAATTACTCTGTTATAGCACCGGATGATTTTAGTGATATCGTAACCACAGCGAACTCTGCCAAGCCGGAGCTTATACTACTTGATTTAGGGCTGCCTTACCATGACGGACATCATATCTGCCGTGAAATCCGAAAACATTCATCCGTTCCAATCATTGTGGTAACCAGCCGCAACACAGAAACAGACGAATTAATGAGTATGCACCTTGGCGCAGATGATTTTATAACAAAACCATACAATACACAAATCTTACTTGCTCGAATTGAAAATGTCCTGCGGCGAACCTACGAAAGCACACAAACAGAACCTCTCCTTACATGCAAGGAAGTTTCTTTGAATTTATGTGACAGCACTGTACATTTTAACGGACAAATACAGGAACTTACAAAAAATGAAGTTCGAATTTTGCGCTTGCTGATAAAAAACAAAGGTCACATTATTTCACGGGACCAAATAATGGCCGAATTGTGGCAGTCAGACGAATTTGTAGACGACAATACACTGACGGTGAACATCAATCGGCTTCGAAAAAAACTTTGTGACATCGGAATCGAGGATTTCATACAAACAAAACGCGGGCAGGGGTATATCGTATGAAACTAACAGCATTTCTTCGTGACAAGCTCATTTTTATATTAATCACACTAGCAACTGCCGGAATTGGCAGTTTTTTCCTCTATGCCTTTCACTTTTCACGATCCGTCATATTATCACTAAATTTGATTTATCTTTGCGGCAGTATCGCCGTATTAATTCGCGAATACCTTGTCCGGAAAACTTACTACACAGAGCTTTTTACTATCCTAGACAAACTGGATAAAAAACACTATATTTCCGAAGTCATAGAACCCTCCACTTTTATAGATGGCAAGATTTTAGCGGAAACACTTCGCATTGCAGGAAAGTCCATGCACGATGAAGTTGCGGCGGAGCGAAGAGCAAACTGCGAATACCGTGAATATGTGGAATTGTGGGTGCATGAGATTAAAACACCCATCAGCGCAATCAAGCTCATTTGTGATAACAACGGATATACAAATATATCCGGTGAGGTCAATAAAATTGAAAAATATGTAGAACAGGCTTTATTTTACGCCCGTGCCGGCTTGGTTGAAAAAGACTACATCATAAAACAAATAAACTTAAAACATCTAATTGGCGAGCTGTTAAAGAAAAATGCTGCCTATTTTATCGCAAGCGGCATTCAGGTCAACCCATATGCAGACGGTACGGTTTACGCAGATTCTAAGTGGTTGATATTCATACTGCAACAGCTTATGGACAATTCTATTAAATATGAAGCAAAAACAGTTTCCTTTTTCTTTGCAGAAAATACCCTCACCATCAAAGATGACGGCATCGGAATTCCGCCACAGGATTTACCGCGCATATTTGAACGTGGTTTTACAGGCGAGAACGGACGCAGGCACGCAAAATCCACGGGAATGGGATTATACCTTTGCAAGGAGTTATGCGAAAAAATGAATCTCGATCTTTCAGCTATTTCTGAAAACGGAACAGAAATTATCATTACTTTTCCAAAAAATGCTTATGTGACATTATTGTAAGGTTATTGTAAGGAACATCAATGGCAGGTCAAATGTATGGAGGTGTAAAATATGCATATCAACCGAAAGGATAGTTGCGGTATGCAGGCATGTGTGCAAATACAAAATTTAGAAAAAGTTTACGGAAATCGAGGCAACGTAACCCATGCACTTAAGGGTGTGAGTTTTGATGTTTATCCGGGGGAATATGTAGGCGTGATGGGCGCATCCGGTAGTGGCAAAACCACCTTGCTTAATTGTGTGTCTACAATTGACCACGCTACGGCAGGGCATATTTTAATCGAAGGAAAAGATATCACCCAATTAAAATCCGCGGACGTCGCAGACTTCCGTTGCCACAAATTGGGCTTCATTTTCCAAGATTACAACTTACTTGACACACTCACCGCATATGAAAATATTGCGCTTGCCCTTACTATTGCTAAGACCAAACCCCAAGAGATCGATCACAAAATCCAAGCAATTGCCGAACAGCTTTGCATAACGGAGGTGCTTTCAAAATATCCGGTTCAAATGTCAGGCGGTCAGTGTCAACGTGTGGCTTCAGCCCGTGCAATGGTTACGAATCCGGCACTGATACTTGCAGACGAACCTACCGGCGCATTGGACTCAAAGTCTGCCCGTTCCCTTTTGGAATGCTTACAAACAATGGTTCAAGCGCATAACTGCACGATTTTGATGGTAACGCACGATCCATTTTCCGCAAGCTATTGCAATCGAATTGTTTTTATTCGTGATGGTAAATTATTCACCGAACTTAGAAGAGGCGAAGATAAACGCAAGGATTTTTTTGATAAAATTATCGAAGTGATGGCTGTACTTGGAGGTGAAACCGAATGAGTGCTTTTATGCTGGCAAGCAGAAACGTCCGCAAGAGTTTTCATGAGTATAGTGTGTATTTTCTTACCATCGTCATTGGTGTGGCCATGTTTTATGTGTTTAACTCCATTGAAAGCCAAAGCGTCATGATGGAGCTTTCCGAAAATCAGACCCTGATGCTTTTGGGTCTTAATACGATTATGTCGTATCTTTCGGTATTCATTTCCATCATTTTGGGCTTTTTGATCCTTTATGCCAATGCGTTCCTCATTCGCAGGCGCAAAAAGGAACTGGGCATATACATGGCACTTGGCATGAAAAAGGGCAAGCTCTCCCAAATCCTTATTTGTGAAACTGCTCTTGTAGGAACTTTTTCTCTTGCAATCGGGCTTTTATTCGGCATATTTATTTCCCAAGCCCTTGCCGTGTTGACCGCAAATATATATGGTGTAAGCTTAAATCGTTTTGTCTTTGTATTTTCGACATCTGCCTTATGGAAAAGTGTCATTTATTTTGGAGCAGCATTTTTGTTTGTAATGTTATTTAACACCACTAACATAAGCCGCCAGGAATTGGTTGACCTGATATACGCCGACAAAATGACCTCTCGATTTCGCGCGCCCCACCTCGGTATCTCTGTGGTGTTGTTCCTTGTTAGCTTGGCAATGTTGGCGATGGCATACTATATGGTATTATCCAGAGGATTTGTAGGCATCTTCGCGAATAATGGATTTCAAATAATTCCAATTTCGCTTGGCATCATTGGTACATTTCTTTTTTTCTATACCTTTTCCGGCTTCTTTTTAAAGCTGGTTTCGAAAGCAAAAAACATTTATTTTAAGGATTTGAACCTATTCACCTTGGGACAATTCAGCAGCAAGATGAACACAGCTCATCTATCCATGTCATTTGTCTGTCTGATGCTTTTTCTTTCGATTTCGTCCATTTCTGTTGGCTCTGCACTGGCTGAAAGCATTCATGCAGGCTACAGCCAATCAGAGGCCGGAACAGTGGCGGGCATTACCTACGCTGCTCTATATATCGGCATTGTATTTATGCTAACCTGTGCAAGCGTACTGGCTGTTGCACAACTTTCCGAAGCCAATGACAACCGCGCGCGTTACCTTCTTCTATCCAAATTGGGCGCAAGCGACAGACTTTTGGCCGGTAGCTTGTTTAAGCAGATTTTTTTCTATTTTGCTTTGCCACTGGTTCTGGCCTTGATGCATTCCGTGATTGCGATTATCGTAATGAGTGACTTAATCGCAATCATCGGAGAAATTAACATTTTAATAACCTGCCTGACTTCCGGGCTGGCAATTATCGCACTCTATGGCGGGTATTTCCTTATGACCTTTTTCAGTGCGAAAACAATAGGTATACAACGATAAATTCACAACACACATTCAGAAGGAGTTTGAATGATTATGACTGCAATCAAAAACAAATTATCACTGAACGCAACAACACTTAAAATTCTTGCTATCGTATTGATGGCACTTGACCACGTTCATCAAATGTGGGAATATACAGGTGCACCAATGTGGTTGAAGTGGCTTGGGCGCCCTGTTTTCCCAATCTTCCTCTTTGTCATGGCCGAAAGTTTCCACTACACGCGCAATCGTAAAAATCTTTTAAAAAGACTTTTGTTTGCCGCATGGATTATGAGCATATGCAACAATCTTTTACAATTCGCTTTGCCAAACGAACACATTGCTTTGATCAACAATGCTTTTATGACATTCTTTGTGGTTGGATTGTATATGCTGTTTTATGATATGTTTGTTGACGGAATAAAAACAAAAAAACCCGGTAAAATCATAGGTGCTCTTTTGCTGTGTTTTGTGCCGATTCTTACAATGCTCCCATTGCTTTGGACGGTAAGTTTTGCAAGCAATGATGCTGTTCCCCAACTGGTTATACAAGTATTATTGATTATTGGTTCCATGATACCGAATATCCTCTTTTTAGAGGGTGGTCCCGCAATCGTTGCACTTGGTCTTTTGTTCTACATATTAAGGAAATGGAGACTTGCACAAATTGCGGTCTTAACGATATATTCCGTCGCAATGTTTGTTTTAAGCGGTGGCGAATCCATTCAGTGGATTGCAATATTTGCAATATTTCCCATGCTGCTTTATGATGGCGAGAAGGGGCGCGGCATGAAACATCTTTTCTATATTTTCTATCCTATGCATATTTACTTGTTTTATATAATCTCAACGCTTTGGGCAAGGTTTTAATATACATATGAACACAGGATTTCTTATTTGGTATACGATACCATTGCTTTTATTATTATTGTTTTTAGGTGCATATAAAATTAACCGTACATGGATGATAACAGGGATCTTACTTTCCGGTTCCATTACATCATTCACAGCAATACTCTTTTTACAGGCGTATTATAGCGATAATCGAATATTAACCATTATTTCAATGATTCCAATTCTGTTGGTCGTTTTGTTGTTCACATATGGGATATATATTCTGATTGCATTTTTGATTTGGAATACACACTCCATCTTAAAAAGAGAAAAACGCGACTTAAAACATTTTCTTTCCTTTATACTTGCAATTGGATTGTTACTGGTGATTATCGTTCCGCGTTTCATTGATTTAACTATATTTCCGCAAACAATGGTGTGTTTTATTTATTCGGTGTATGGCCTGATTATTTATTACTTACTCCATTTGCTCCAATTTACAATCAATATGATACTGTGCAATTTTTCACGGCCTCGAAAAAATCAAAATTACATCATTGTACTTGGTTGTTGGATTGATAACGGAAATGTTCCACCTCTTTTGGCACGTCGGATTGACAAGGCTATTGCCTTTTATTATAAGCAAAAAGAGAGAAACAAACCACCAAAATTGGTGCTTTCCGGAGGAAAAGGACCGGATGAAATATGCCCAGAAGCGGAAGCAATGAAAGCATATGCTTTAAAAAAAGGCATTCCCGAAGAAGATTTGCTGTTGGAAACAAAATCTATGTCCACATTGGAAAACATGAAATTTTCAAAAGAGGTTATGAACAAGGCATCCAAAGGAGTATCCTATCGATGCATCTATGCAACAAATAATTATCATGTATTACGCGCAGGTATTCTTGCCCGAAAAGCAGGGCTTAACATGAATGGTATTGGTGCGAAAACCGCTTTGTATTACTTGCCTAACGCAACGCTGCGAGAATATATCGCATACATATATCTCCACATCAAGTGGAATATTGCCTTTGGTATGTTAAGTTTAATGATAGGAAGTATCGCTATTTCCTATTTCTCAAAACTGATTGCTTAAATAAAATAGAGTGAAGTAAACACATTGACTTTGTGTTCTTCGCTCTTAAAACCCAAAAAGGGTGTCACGAAATTTATGCAAGGAAAAAATCCATTGTTTACCTCTCTCTTAATTCCAAAAAAGACCTATCATCATCACAACAATAGGTCCATTCTTTTATAACATGCGAAAAGTTCCTTACTTCTCCAAGCTCTTCATCGTCGGGAACAGCAATACATCTCGAATTGCAGCGGAATCAGTCAACAACATACACAACCGATCAATCCCATATCCAATCCCACCGGTTGGTGGCATTCCCACTTCCAAAGCATTCAAAAAATCCTCATCTGTTGTGTTGGCTTCTGCATCACCTTGCGCCAACAACGCTTCTTGCGCCTGAAAACGCTCCCTTTGATCAAGGGGATCGTTTAGTTCAGAATAAGCATTCGCCATTTCCCATCCATTCATAAAAAACTCAAAACGCTCCACATACTCCGGATTGTCTGGCTTTTTCTTGGTTAAAGGTGAATTTTCAATGGGGTGATCCATCACAAACGTTGGTTGAATCAAATGTTCCTCTGCATATTCCTCAAAAAACAATGCCAACACATCACCTTTTTCATGGTGTTTTTCAAACGCTACTTTATGTTCTTTTGCAACAGCTTTTGCTTCCTCCGTTGTTTTGATTGTCGTAAAATCTACATTGGCATATTTTTTTACGGCATCTATCATCGTAATCCGCTCAAAGGGCTTACCCAAATCCATCTCTTTCCCTTGATAATGAATTTTGGTAGTTCCCAACACTTCTTGGGCCACAAAACGAAACAGATTTTCCGTCAAATCCATCATACCATGGTAATCGGTATATGCTTGGTAAAGTTCCATCAGTGTAAATTCCGGATTGTGTCTGGTGCTAATACCTTCATTGCGAAATACCCTACCAATTTCATACACTTTTTCCAAACCACCTACGATTAGGCGCTTTAAATACAATTCTAAGGAAATCCGCAATTTGAAGTCTTCGTCAAGGGCATTAAAATGCGTTTCAAACGGCCTGGCCGCCGCTCCTCCGGCATTGCTGGTTAACATAGGTGTTTCCACTTCTAAAAAGCCCTGTCCATCCAAATAACGACGAATCGCACTTAAAATCCTGGAACGCTTAATAAAGGTATCCTTGACCTCGGCATTCATAATCAAATCCACATATCGCTGGCGATACCGAATGTCCGTGTTGGTCAAGCCATGAAATTTTTCCGGTAATATCTGTAAACTCTTCGTTAACAGCGTAACCGTTTCAGCATGAACAGAGATTTCTCCCATTTTAGTACGAAATACTTTGCCGACAATACCAACAATATCACCTACATCAAGTCGCTTAAACGCTTTATAAGCCTCTTCTCCAAGACTATCTCGTGCCACATAAGCTTGAATGGTACCTGCCTGATCTTGCACATGACAAAAAGAAGCTTTGCCCATCACCCGCTTAGACATAATCCGCCCGGCAATGGAAACTTCCTGATCCTCCAACACATCAAAATCATCTTTCAGCTCTTGACTATGATGGGTTTGTTCATATTTTGTAATGGCAAAAGGGTCTTTGTTATTTGACTGTAGCTCTGCGAGTTTTTCGCGACGTACTTTTCGTAGTTGATTGAAATCAGGTTCTTGTATTGCTTTATTTTGCTCAGACATGCTCTCGCCTCTTTCTTCATCTCGTAACGTTCTTTTTGCTAAGCTCGACAGTACCTCACTAAACAAAAAGAACAGCCTCGTACGGATTCGTGAAATACCTTATCTCGTACTTCGACCTACATCGCTCTACTAATATCTAAAACCTTATATTTTATCACGCCTGCTTGCGTATCTACTTTCACCAATTCTCCTACTTTTTTTCCAAGCAATGCCTGGCCAACGGGTGACTCATTGGAAATCTTACCACCTAAACTATTGGCCTCTGTAGAACCGACGATTTTAAAATCCATTTCTTCATCATAAGTCATGTCAAACACTTTTACCTTGCAGCCTACGTTAATTTGATCAAAATCAACCTCATCTTCCACCACAACTTCTACATTTTTCAAAATGTTTTCCAGCTCTTCAATCCGTGCCTCAATATCACGCTGCTCATCTTTGGCTGCATCATACTCTGCATTTTCAGATAAATCACCTTGCTCACGCGCTTCTTTTATCTTGGCTGCCACTTCTTTTCGTTTCACAACCTTTAAGGTTTCTAGTTCTTCCTCTAATGTCTTAAGCCCTTCATAGGTCAATAAATTCTTTTTTACTGCTATCATTCTTTTCTTCTCCCCTTTATTTCATTTTACTTTTATCTTTAAAATGATTCTATTCATAAACGTAAAATAAAGTGGGGTTTATCCCACACAATTACAATATTATACATAAGGGTAGAATTAATGTCAAGATATTTTCCGCTAAAATTTCTGCTTTCGAAAATTTCTACTTTTTCCAATATGCACTTTTCTCTTTATGCAACAACAACAGCCGTTCCCGCTGCTTTTGCCAGTATCATCGGCCTATCCCTTAAACTAACAGGGTCAATATCTATTATCATTCCCACAACCGCATTGGCCCCCGTCGCTTCCGCTTCACGCCTTAATTCCTCTAAAACCTCTGAACGAATTTGAGCGATTAATTGCTCGTGCCCGGAGGAACGTTCCCCACCTATTGCTTTCAACCCATCAAAAAAACCTTGCCCAAGCGCAAAGCCTCTAACAACTTGATGAAACACCGGCCCTTTATACTCCACAATTTTCTTTCCTTCCAAAAAAGGGGTTGTTACCATTAGCATTTTAAAATCCTACCTTTCGTAAAATTATTTTTGAAACCATAAGTACAAAATTTAAGTTATTATACCCAAGGCTTACAGCAATGTCAAGATATATTCCAATTCTTCCATATTTTCTATTTTATTGACCAATTCCCTTATCCTAGCTGAACCTGCCATTCCTTTTGTATACCATGCCACATGCTTACGCATTTCCCGAATACCAATATAATCCCCTTTGCACGCTAAAAGCAATTTTGCATGACGTAACATCATCTTTTGCATCTCTTCTTTGGTTGGGCGGGATATCAGCCTACCAGTCTTTTCATAGGCCACCAACTCAGAGAATATCCAAGGATTTCCCTGAGCAGCACGGGCTACCATAACCCCATCACAGCCGGTTTCCTCACGAATGGCTTGCGCTTGCGCAGGAGAGGTCACATCCCCATTTCCAATCACCGGTATGGTTTGAATGGTTTCTTTCACTTGACGAATAATACTCCAATCAGCCTTTCCGGTATAATACTGCTCCCGCGTGCGCCCGTGTACGGTAATGGCAGCTGCCCCGGCTTCTTCGGCTATCTTTGCAATTTCTACCGCATTGACACTCCGGTCGTTGAATCCCTTGCGAATCTTCACTGTCACCGGTTTTTGAATGGCACGAGACGTGGCATAAACAATATCATAAACCAACCTCGGATTGTTCATCAAAGCGGAACCTTCCCCATTTTTCACTATTTTAGGCACCGGGCAACCCATGTTAATATCTAATATAGAAAAGGGGCGGTCTTCAATACGTTTTGCCATCTCACTGATAATATTCGGGTCTGAACCAAATAGCTGTAAACTGACCGGCAACTCACCGGGATGAATCTCCAACAAACGCTCTGTATTTTTATTTTTGTATAAAATAGCTTTGGCACTAACCATTTCCATAACAGAAAGACCTGCGCCCTGCTCTTTACACAGCAAACGAAACGGCAGGTCACTTACCCCTGCCATCGGCGCAAAAATATAAGAATTTTCTAAAATAACATTGCCGATTTGTAGTTTTTTCATTGTAGTAATTCTACTCTTTCATGCATACAAAATAACCTTCATCTTTTATTCTTATTATAAATCAACCGCAATCCATCCAAACTTAGCTGTGCATTATACACATCAATACGATCTGTTGCCTCCGCAATCATGCGCCCCAGTCCTCCGGTTGCTACCACTTTTGCATTCACATAACCGGACGCTTCTTTTATCTTTTGCACAATATACTCTGTCTCTCCAATCGTACCATACACAAGCCCTGCCTGCATACTGGATATGGTTTCTTTAGCCAGAATAGACTTCGGCCTTTTAATCTCCACCGACGGTAACATGGCTGCGCCACCCCACAAGGACTGCAAAGACGTCTCAATACCAGGGGCGGTAATGCCTGCCTCAAATGTGCCCTTTGGTCCAACCAAATCATAAGTGGTTGCCGTGCCATAATCTATCACAATCACAGGACCTCCGTATAATTCATAACCACCCACTGCATCCACAATTCGATCCGGCCCGATTTCTTTTGGATCCTCAGTCACAATCGAAATGCCTGTTTTAATCCCTGCCGACACAATCAGCGGACGTGTATCAAGATATTTTTGAATTCCATTGGTAAAGGCATACATAATATCCGGAACCACCGATGCCACAATCACCGCATTGATTTTATCCCGTGGTATTTCCCGATATGCCAAAATTTGGCATAAATCAGCACCAAACTCATCCGAAGTTCGTTGCCGCTTGGTGGTCATACGAAAGGTGCCCTGCAACACTTCATCCTCAAAAACACCTAATTTAATATTGGTATTCCCTACATCTACGGTTAATAACATGACTTTTCTCCTAAAAATACCTTATAATACATCTCCAAAGCCTCAAATAACTCCACTCTTGTCTTTTGCAACTCTTTTATTTTTAATACACTACCAATTTCATCATAAAGCAAATCATCCGTTTCATGTTTTGTTTGTAACTCCAAATTACCCGCTTCATCAAAGGTAATGAGTAAGATACCGCCCACATCCTCCGTAAACAACACACATATCACTTGTAGCTCCTCTTTGATGCGGTCCGGCAAACCATCAAACACCGGATTGATATAAAATTTTTGCTCATACGCACTAGCAGCACAAAGAATCGTCATTTCCATGTATCATGCACCTCTCTACTTTCACTCACAATGTAGCTTTCATCACTGCCTTAATGGTGTGCATACGATTTTCCGCCTGATCAAAGACTTTAGACTGATCCGACTCAAATACCGCATCTGTTACTTCCATCTCCGAAATATGGAACAAATCACCCACCTCTTTACCAACCGTCGTTTTTAAATCATGAAACGCCGGCAAACAATGCAAGAAAATCGCCCCGGCACTGGCATTTTCCATAATTTTTTTTGTCACTTTGTAAGGAGAAAGAGCTTTGATACGACTTTCCCAAACTTCCTCCGGCTCGCCCATGGATACCCATACATCCGTATAAATCACATCCGCATCTTTGGTACCGGCAACCACATCTTCCGTCAAAGTAATCATCGCACCTGATTCTTTTGCATATTCCCGGCAGGTCGCCACCAATGCTTCATCGGGGAAATACGCTTTTGCCGTACAAGCCACAAAATCAATGCCCATTTTAGAACAAGCGACCATCAAAGAATTGCCCATATTAAACCTGGCATCCCCCAAATAAACCAATTTGATGCCTTTTAATTTACCAAAATTTTCATATATAGTCAACAAATCCGCCAACATCTGAGTCGGATGAAATTCATCCGTCAATCCATTCCATACCGGCACACCTGCGTACTCTGCCAACGCTTCCACAATCTCTTGACCAAAACCCCGATACTGAATGCCGTCATACATCCGCCCCAACACACGGGCCGTATCGGCAATGCTTTCTTTTTTACCAATCTGAGAACCCAAAGGGTCTAAATAAGTCACACCCATACCCAAGTCATAAGCTGCCACTTCAAAAGCGCAGCGGGTTCTGGTGCTCGCTTTTTCAAAAATCAAGGCAATGTTTTTGCCGTCAAATACCCGCACACTCTCCTTTTTTTTCTTTTTTTGCTTCAAATCCGCTGACAAGTCCAAAAGATATTGTATCTCTGCCGGACTAAAATCCATCAATTTCAAAAAATGCCTACCTTGCAAATTCATAAACCACGTTGCCTCCTTACTTCATACAATAATACCGCTGTTGCCACCGCCGCATTCAACGACTCCACCTGACCTGACATGGGAATTTTTAAACATACATCACTTTTTTCTAACAACGCCTGAGACAATCCATTGCCCTCATTGCCAACCAAAAAAGCCAAACCGCCTTGATAGCGTTCTGCACAATAATCCACTTTCCCCATCAAATCTGTTCCATACACCCGAATCTTTTTTTCTTTTAGTTCTTCCAAACACAGCAACAAGTCTTCTACCACCACAAAGGGCATACGAAAAATCGTACCCATGGTGGAACGTATCACCTTTGGATGATACATATCCACACAATCTCCATCCATAATAATACCAGTCACACCTGCGGCTTCCGCTGTACGAAAAATTGTACCTAAATTTCCCGGATCTTGCAAGGTTTCTAGCAACAATAACAAGGTTTTTTCTTCCCGCAACAACTCCGGCAGCCCATATCGCCTTTGCCGAACAATGCCTAAAATACCTTGGGGTGATTTGGTATCAGACATATACGAGAATACTTCATCCGATACCATTTCGCAAGGGTAAGAATATGTGACAATCTGATTTTTATGCTGTTTATAACATTTCTCTGACACATATATTTTTTTGATTTGCGCAGGAGGGATTTCCGCAACCAGCCGCAGACCCTCCACCACAAACAGTTCCGATGCATTTCTTACCTTGCTTTTTTTTTGCAGTTGAATCACTTCTTTGATCGCTCGATTGCTTCTACTACGAATCATTGATTATTCCATTTCTTTCAATATTTTTAAAGAAGAGTTGCTACCCACCACAACCAGCGTGCTGCCATGGGGTAATGGCTCGTTTGGGTCTACCTTAATGTCTAAATCCTTATTTAATAAAATACCCACTACATTAACCGCATACTTCTCCCGCACTCCAAGCTCTGTCAATGTTTTTCCTGACCATCGATTGGGTGTACTAATATGTGCCAAACTATATTCATCGGATAGTTCAATCCAATCCGTATACGATTTTGAAACCAGTTTTTTTGCCAGCCAATTGCCCATATCCCGCTCCGGAAACACAATGGCATCCGCACCCACTTTACGAAGTATGGTTGCGTGAAGTTCATCTGTTGCTTTTGCAATCACGTGAGGAATACCCAATTCTTTGGAAATAATCGTAGCTAAAATACTCACTTCCAAACTTTCAGAAGTGGCCACCACCGCTACATCAATGTGTTTTAACCCTAGGTTTAAAATGGCATCCGAATTTACCAAATCCGCACAGACTGCATAAGAAACATTGTCTGCGATTTCCTGAATGCGCTCCTGCGACTTATCCACAGCAATCACATCACAACCAAAGCTATCCAAGGTCAAAGCCACACTCGTACCAAAACTACCCAATCCAAACACTGCATATTGCTTATTCATACCAAACACCTATCCTATCATAATATATTTCTCCGGCAACTCACGCATCTGCTCTCCTCTATGAGCTTTACCAACAAAAACCAATGCGGCGGTAACAGGACCAATTCTTCCCACATACATCAATACCATCAAAACACCTTGGCTGGCACGGCTCAAAGTTTGAGTGATACCCGTAGATAAACCAACCGTTCCGAGAGCTGACGTTCCCTCAAACCATATGCTTAAGAAATCTTTGGCCGGCTCCAAAATCGTAATCACGGTAATAGAAGTGAGCAATAGCATAAAATACAAAAACGTAATGGTAATGCCTGTTTTTACAACGGTTGGTGCAATCCGCCGTCCAAAGCATTCCACTTGTGCACGTCCTCGTAACACAGAAATCGTCGTCATAATCATCATCGCAAAGGTAGTGGTTTTAACCCCACCCGCTGTACTGCCCGGTGAACCACCAATAAACATCAAAACCGAACTCCACACCTTTGAACCGTTGGTCAATCTATCTTGCGCCACTGTTACAAAACCACCCGAACGGCTTGTTACCGACTGAAAAAACGAAGCCATCACCGTCTCACCTGCTTTTAAACCACCCATCGTTGCTTCGTTGTTCATTTCCAGCAAGAAAAAGCCCAAGGCTCCCAAAACAATCAATATACCACTCATAGACAATACCATCTTACTTTGCAAACTCAACCGGGAAAACAAACGACAAAAGGGTGCTTTTCTTCGAATAATCTCTTTGCTATTGTCAAATAAATCACTCCAAACGGTAAAACCCAAACCACCCATCACAATCAAAGCCATCACGGTAAAATTAATCAAAGGCGAACCCACAAAAGGTTCAAAATTGTCCGGTCCCATCAAGTTCAAATCCGCATTACAAAAGGCGGATACTGCATGATAAATACTCATGCCAATCCCCCTCGTCCACCCAAAACGCGGAATAAAATCAATGGCAAAAAACAATGCACCAATCAATTGAATCACAAATGTGATTTTGATAATGCGAAGAATAAACGTCATCATACCCGTCAAGGTATTTAAATTATAAGCCTGTTGAATCACAATCCGCCCTTTGATTGTGACTTTTTTACTAATCAGCTTAAAAATAATCATGGTGCAAGCAATCACACCCAATCCGCCAATCTGAATTAAAATCAACAAAATCACTTTTCCAAATAACGTAAATTGAGTTGCCGGCACAATGGTTACCAATCCGGTTACGCAAATGGCACTGGTTGCCGTAAAAAGCGCATCCAAATAAGCAATCGGCTCTCTATTGCTAATGGGTAGCCACAATAAAAGACTACCCATTAGAATGATCCCTAAAAAGCCCATAGAAACAATTCTAACCGTACTGAAACTGCCGCTTCGAACCTCTTTTTTTATTTTCATCGTCCAATCCCCCTTATGAGGATTTTTACCTGTTTAAACCTTAAAACGATAACCAACACCCCAAATTGTCTCAATATATTGCGGGTGAGATGTATGATACTCTATTTTTTCTCTGATTTTTTTGATATGAACCGTAACCGTAGCCGCATCACCAACACATTCCACACCCCAAATTTCTCTAAACAAATCTTCTTTGGTATACACATGGTTTGGGTGCCCCGCCAAAAAGGTCAGCAAATCAAATTCTTTTGTGGTAAAAGAACATTCTTCGCCATTTAACCATACCCGCCTTGCCGCAACGTTGATTTTCAAACCGCGTATCTCAATCTCTTGGTCTTCTTCCGCTTCATTGCTAATCAAACGATCGTACCTTGCCACATGCGCCTTAACACGAGCCACCAATTCGCTGGGACTAAAAGGCTTAGTCATATAATCGTCTGCGCCCAAACCCAATCCACGAATTTTATCAATGTCATCTTTTTTTGCCGAAACCAAAATAATCGGCGTATCTTTAACTTCCCTGACTCTTTTACATATTTCAAAGCCATCCACACCCGGTAACATCAAGTCTAAAATAATCAAATCATACTCCCCTCTTAATGCTTCTTTTAGCCCATCTGCACCGTCATTTGATGTCTTAACCGAAAAGCCGCTTAATTCCAAGTAATCTCTCTCCAGGTCCGCAATGGCCTCCTCATCTTCAATAATCAAAATACGTCTACTCATTCCCTTTACCCTCCTGATATTTCCTTACTACAAAATGCATTGTTGTACCTTTGTTGACCTCACTGCTTGCCCAAATTTCACCATCATGTTCTTCTATTATCTTTCTAACAATCGATAAACCAATGCCACTGCCCCCACGAGATGAATTGCGGGAAGTATCTGCCCGGAAAAATCGATCAAATATATAAGGTAATTCATTGGCCGCAATGCCCTTGCCGTTGTCACTAAGCTCAACTTGGACAAATTCACCCACATCCAAAAGTTTCATCCGCATCTTTGCCTTTGGTTTGTCCATATATTTAACCGAATTGCTTACGATATTGTTCATCACCCGCAGCATCTGTTCCGGATCTAAAATCACCTTAACATCCGATGCCAACTCATCCACATAACAAAACAAAATACCTTTTGCTTCTAAATCCAAAGACAGCTCTTCTGCACATCCGCCGAAATATTGTTTTGCTGATGTTGCCGTCAAATTGTAAGTCACATGGTTTGCATCAAATTTTGAATACAAGGTCAACTCATTAATCAGAGAATCCATTTCATTTGCCTTAATGGCTATGGTTTTGATATAACGCTCTCTTTTTTCCGGTGTATCCGCCACACCATCCATAATCCCCTCAACATAACCTTTAATCGCTGTAATCGGTGTTTTTAAATCATGGGAAATATTACTCACCAATTCTTTATTTGCAACGTCTAGGGCAATTTTTTCCTCTGCGTTTTCTTTGAGCCGTTTCCGCATCTCCTCAAACCCACGGCAAAGCTCACCAATTTCATCATTTACATCAATCATAATTTCAAAATCCAGATTGCCTTCACCAATTTCACGAGCCGCCTTTTGTAGTTTATCCAAAGGAGCCGAAACCGTTTTGTAAATCCAATAAGTCAAAAGAGCCGCTATGACAATGACGACCAAAAGATAAACCTGCTTTACCTCATCCATCGGCATATAATCAAATATATATGTGCTAAAAATCGTATATAAAGTTGGCATCAGCATAACGGTCAAAAAAACGATGGTCAACTTGGTTCTTAACTTCATTATTAAAACCTTTCTGAATCCTAAACTATTTTTCTATAAAGCTTTATTTCTTTATAATTAATATTATATACTTTTTTAGAACATTTTAATAGCCATAAAATAAATATTTTATGGCTATTTCTTTTTTATAACCTATTTCTTTCCCAATTAATATTTCTTTAAGACTTCTACCTTATCCAGTTTTTCCCAAGATAATTCCAAATCTGTCCGTCCAAAATGACCATACGCTGCTGTTTGTTTATAAATCGGACGGCGTAAGTCCAACATATTGATAATGCCCGCAGGACGAAAATCAAAATTTTCCCGGATAATTTCAACTAACTTTTCTTCCGAAAACTTCCCTGTACCAAAAGTGTCAATCATAATAGAGGTCGGATGGGCCACACCAATGGCATAAGAAATCTGAATTTCACATTTCTTTGCCAATCCTGCCGCCACGATATTTTTTGCTGCATAACGTGCCGCATAAGCCGCTGAACGGTCTACCTTGGTGCAATCCTTGCCGGAAAAAGCACCACCACCGTGACGTGCCATACCACCATAAGTATCCACAATAATCTTGCGACCGGTCAAACCGCTGTCACCATTTGGCCCACCGATTACAAAACGGCCGGTTGGATTGATGAAAAACTTTGTCTGTGCATCCACCATATCAGCAGGAATCACCTCATCAAACACATATTGCTTGATGTCTTGATGAATCTGCGCCTGGGTCACTTCCGGGTTATGCTGTGTAGATAACACAACCGTATCTAAACGTTTGGGCTTGCCTGTTTCATCATATTCCACCGTTACCTGGGTTTTTCCATCCGGGCGCAAATAAGGAAGTATATTGTCTTTGCGTACTCGTGTCAACTGCAACGCCAATTTATGAGCCAAGGCAATGGGATAGGGCATCAATTCCGGGGTTTCATCTGAAGCATAACCAAACATCATACCTTGGTCTCCCGCCCCGATTAAATCAATTTGGTCTTCTACCACATCCGCTTTTCTATCTTTCTTTACCTCAAAAGACGCATCTACGCCCATGGCAATATCGCTTGACTGCTCATCAATGGCAACAATCACCCCGCAAGTATCCGCATCAAACCCAAACTTTCCACGGGTATAACCAATATCTGTCACCGTCTCCCGGACAATTTTTTGAATATCCACGTAAGCATTGGTGGTAATCTCTCCCATCACCAGTACCAATCCCGTTGTAGTGGTGGTTTCACAAGCAACCCTACTCATCGGATCTTGTTCCATCAAAGCATCTAAAATCGCATCGGAGATTTGGTCACACATCTTGTCCGGATGTCCTTCTGTTACAGATTCTGAAGTAAATAATAATTTTTCCATATTTTTTCCTTATTTTATCCTTTCACACAAAATTGAAAAGCCGCTCCTCGCAAAGCGGATCGGCAAAAGAGAACGTTTCTTTCTGTTTTTTGTACTTCACTTATTCTACACCAAACAAACTAGAAAATCAACCGCTTTTCCATTATACTATAGATATAAACAAGCATGTATCAAAACCAATTATCGTCCATGGAGGTGTTCATTATGTTGCATCAAAACAAACTACTATCTGAAAGCGAATCCAAGTCACCCAATCAAACTGTTTTCCAATTTGATAGCAAGTGCCCCAAAAACCAATTGGGCATAGATCCTGTTCCGCCTAATATTGCCTATCGTCTCATCAAAGATGAAATGTTGGGCGAAAGTGGTACGCGCCAAAATCTTGCCACTTTTTGCCAAACCTACATGGAACCGGAGGCCGAAGCTTTGATGACAGAATTTATGGCCGTAAATGCTGTGGATAAATCCGAGTACCCCCGTATGACAGAATTGGAAAATCGCTGTGTCAATATTTTGGCGGATTTGTGGCATGCGGATTTGGATACCGCAATTGGTACCTCAACGGTAGGTTCATCGGAGGCTTGTATGTTAGCCGGCATGGCCATGAAATTCAAGTGGCGAAAAAAAGCACAAGCACTGGGCCTAGAAACCACCCGTCCAAATTTGGTCATCTCTTCCGGTTTTCAAGTTTGCTGGGAAAAATTTTGTGTTTACTGGGATGTTGAACTTAGAGAGGTACCTGTTGATGAACATCATCTCAATCTAAATCTAAATACCGTTATGAACTATGTAGACGACAATACCATCGGCATTGTCGCCATCTTGGGCATCACTTATACCGGAAAATTGGACAACGTACAAGAATTGGATTCCATTGTAGAACAATACAATAAAACCGCTCGCATAACCATTCCAATTCATGTAGACGGTGCTTCCGGCGGTATGTTCATCCCCTTTACCAATCCCCGTTTGCCTTGGGATTTTCGTTTGCACAATGTCCATTCTATCAATACCTCCGGTCATAAATATGGATTGGTTTATCCCGGCATTGGTTGGATACTGTGGAAAGAAAAAACTGCTTTACCCGAAGAATTGATTTTTTATGTCAATTATTTGGGTGGTAAAGAACCTACCATGGCCATCAATTTTTCACGTTCCGGCAGCCAAATCATTGGCCAATACTATATCTTTATGCGATATGGACGAAAAGGCATGGAAATGGTGCAAAAACATACCCTGGAAATCGCCAAACAAATCGCAGATGCATTAAAAGCCACCGGGCTTTTTACACTCTACAACGAAGCGGATGATATGCCTATTGTCTGCTATCGCCTCAAAAACCCGGATTTACACAAATGGACCCTATACGAACTGGCCGATCGACTTAGCATGAAAGGCTGGCAAGTACCCGCCTATACTTTACCTGCCAATCTGGAACATGTCCTCATACAACGGGTTGTGGTACGTGCCGACTTTTCTCAATCCCTGGCAGAAGAATTTTTGGCAGACTTAAAAGAAGCCATCTGTTATTTGGAAGCACATATGCAGGTAGATAGCATACAAAAAACCTCTTTGGAAACCCACGGTTTTACCCATTAAATGTTCGCATAAAGTAAAAAGGCTGTTGCAAAAAACGCAACAGCCTCACTTTTATCCAACTTTTAATTTAAATTTTTGTATCTCCTTAGCATCAACCACACGTTCAATCACACCACCCAAACTCCGAAGCTTCCCTTCAAAGTTTTCGTATCCCCTTTGGATATACACAATGTCATCCACAATGGTAATGCCCTCCGCTGCCAATCCTGCAATCACTAGTGCTGCACCTGCTCTTAAATCGGGCGCACTGACCCGTGCACCGGAAAACTTCCGCACACCCTCGATGGTAGCAAAACTCCGATCAATCTTCACATTGGCACCCATGCGAGCCAATTCACTTAAATATTTCAAACGATTTTCAAAAATACTTTCTGTAATCGTACTTGTACCACCGGCCAATGCCAATGCCACACCAATCTGCGGTTGCATATCCGTGGGATAACCGGGATATGGCAGAGTTTTTACCTGTGTGCATTTTAACTTTCCTTTGGAAACCACACGTACCGCATCATCAAACTCTTCCACTTCACAGCCGATATCAATCAATTTGGAAATAGTGGAGTCCAAATGCTTGGGAATGACATTTAAAACGGTCACATCCCCTTTTGTTGCTGCTGCCGCAAACATAAATGTCCCAGCCTCAATCTGATCCGGAATAATAGAATACTCACTTTTACGCAAGGACTTTACACCACGTATCCGAATCACGTCCGTACCGGCACCGCGGATATTGGCACCCATACTATTCAAAAAGTTGGCAACGTCAACCACATGGGGTTCTTTTGCCACATTTTCCATAACAGTCAAACCATCCGCCATCGCCGCCGACATCATCACATTAATCGTCGCTCCTACAGAAACCACGTCAAAATACAGATGTGTCCCACGTAAAACATCCGCTTCTGCTACAATTTTTCCGTTTTTTATCTCTATCTCTGCACCCAAGGCACGAAACCCTTTTAGATGCTGATCAATGGGACGGCTTCCAATGTTGCATCCGCCCGGTAGAGCTACTTCCGCTCTCTTATACTTTCCTAACAATGCACCCAGTAAATAATAAGATGCCCGAATCTTTTTGATAAAGTCGTAATCAATGTTCAAACCACCAATGGTGCTACCATTGATCTTCACGGTATGGCAATCAACACGCTTTACCGTCGCACCAATGCCGCTGATGGCATCCAACATAACATTTATGTCATTCACGTCCGGCAGATTATCTATCAAAACTGTTTCATCCGTCATAACTGCCGCTGCCAAAATCGCCAAAGCTGCATTTTTTGCTCCGCCTATCTCAACTTCCCCAACAAGCGGATTTCCACCCTTGATAATATACTGTTCCATGTTTGCACCTCATGCATCCCGATTTAAAAAATCGTAACCCCTTTATCTATTTTCCCCTACTGCTTCCCCAAGACAGTAACATCTTCACATTATATCACATTTCTCAAATTTGTAAATTGTTTTTTCAAAACTTCTATACAAGCCCTGTTTCTATCAACCAATGGAGCCACGAATGACCCTGTGATAAAAATTGCGAATCATATCCCTTTTCCTGGTTCCATCCTGATCCAATGACTCCAAATCTATATTGGCAATAATACCCAACACAGCCGGACTATCATAAACACCAAACATCTCCGTCGCAACCGGACTGTCACTGATATCAATACCATACTCCAAGACAAGATTCATCTTTGCCAACTCCTCTTCCGAAAATAACAAAGCTAAATCCATAAATACATCTTGTTGCATATAATGCGCAAACACGTGTTCATTTACAATGAATAAATCCATGCCTTGGGCAGCCACAATCACCACAAATTTTTGGACTGACTGCATATCCAGTTCACCGCCTTGACTAAAATAACTATGATCCAAAGAGATTACACTGAATCTATTATCTATATTAAGCAAGTATTTAATTTCTTTTGCTGCGTTTTCTCCATCCATCCCTCTGCTATCCGTAATCGCAATACGCAACACATCCTGATGGCGACTATTGTCAATCCATTGAAACACAAACACAAACAACAATACAAGGAGCACCGGAAGAAATACAATGAATTTATGATAGGCCCACATATGAGAGGCTTTTTCCGGAAAGGTCATCGCCTTTATTTTTTCGATTTCCATCTGCCGTTTCTCTTTGGGTATTAAATCTGATTCAAATTTATGCATCTTTTCTTTCACATCCTCTTCTCCCACTTTGTTTCTTCTATCTTTAATCCATAAAAAGTAAAAGCTGCCACACAGCAATATTTGCTATTGTGGACAGCCTTATCTCTTGATACTTAATCCTGTACGTAAGGCATCAATGCAACGTGTCTGGCTCTTTTAATTGCTACTGTCAACGCTCTTTGATGTTTTGCACAGTTTCCTGTAATTCTTCTGGGCAGTATCTTGCCTCTTTCAGAAATATATTTCTTTAATTTTGCCACGTCTTTGTATTCGATCTCATTGTTTTCTTTTCCACAAAATACGCAGACTTTCTTTCTTCTACGTGATGGTCCTCTTCTTTTAAAACCACCTTCCGGTCTTCCACCTTTTTCGTAAGCCATTTCATTTACCTCCAATGATATTGTAATCTTCATCTACTTAAGGCTTTGGCATAATCAGTTAGTTAAAAGGTAATTCTTCATCTATCCCATCCGGGATGTTCATAAACCCATCTCCCGCATCTGCACTCGGTGCCGGGCTTGTAGGTGCTGATTGCTGATAAGCATTCATATTTCCACTGTTTTCATCTCTGCTTTGCGCAAACTCTTGCTCTTCTACAATGACTTCTGTTGTATACACCTTTGCACCCTCACGATTGGTATAACTACCCGTTTGGATACGTCCCGAAATCGCAACCCGCATACCTTGACGGAAATACTTTTCCGCAAACTCCGCAGAGCGACCAAACACAACACAGGGAATGAAATCCGCTGACGGCTCGTTGTCTCGCTTGAAACGACGGTCAACAGCTACTGTATATCTCGCTATCGCAGTTGCATTTTCACCTTGAGAATATCTAACTTCCGGGTCTCTGGTTAAGCGACCCACCAAAACTGCTTTATTCATAAATAACCTCTTTTCTCTATGCTTCTTGTTTTACGCATAAATATCTGAGTACATGGTCCAAAATGCGGATTCGTTGTTCGACTTCGCTAGGAACACTTGCATCAGACTCGAAGTGGATGAAATAGTAATAACCCTCTTTCATCTTTTGAATTTCGTAAGCGAGTCTTCGCTTGCCCCATTCATCAATGTCAGATATCTCGCCACCGAAACGTGTGATTAATTCTTTCACTTTTTCGATAACTGCCGTTCTGGCATCGTCTTCGATTTTTGCGCTGACAATAACAGTTAATTCATACTTGTTCATGTCTTTTCGCACCTCCTTATGGTCTCTGGCTTCCGAATGATATCGGAAACAAGGAATTGAGTCTTCCGTTCCTAATCTTATTTTAAATAAAAACGGTACGTCACATTTCAATATACTACCACAAAACGAAACGTATTTCAAGTATTATTATTCAACCCGATCCATCCGGCCTAATCTGCCCACTCTGCCTGTAACGCCACAAGAACACCATGCAAAATAAAGCGATCCTCATCCCGTACATTTGTACAGGTAGACAGGGTTACAATATGAGAATCCACACCCACTTGAACCTCCTCTATTATATAGAAAGAACTCTGTCTTATCATATCCAAATAATTTTGAAAATCTGCATCATCTACAAAGTTCATTTGATACCTCGGGTCATTATCCCGCACCTCTGCCGCCGCAAATACGCGATAGGTTCGAACAAAACCATCCGGTGTATAAATATAAAAATAGGGATTGGCTCTGGCAAATGCAACATCCCGGTAATCCGAAAGCTGAGAGAACATACCGCCGCCAATGTGCATATTATGTCCATGAATAAAGGTATTGCGATCACGGAAATTGGCATTGTTATACATATCCATAAAGATCGCACCTAGTATATTATAAGAACCATCAAAAGCACGAGTCAGATATTCCGCATTATCATGGCTACGCACCACAGGATAATTAATCGCCTCCGGTTGATCAAAACGCAGCCATGCGATGGTATCCGGATTGATTTCCCGCAAACCCTCAAAATCAATGGAGGATAAGCGCACTCTTGTATTGCCCCCCTCGTCCACTATCTGCTCTGTTGTAATATGAAGCCGCACACCGTCATAGATACGTCCGCCCTCAAAATAGGGCCATAAATTGATGAACAACTGATACAAAGAAAATACAAATACCCCAACCGCAATGATTAACACAATCATGGATATGGGACCAAAGGCTCTGCGTCTTTTTCGCCGCTTGCGTGGTTGCCTGCCTCGCGCATTTCTTTTATTTGGTGGCATACTCAAAATACCTCATTTCCTATCGTAATAAACTTTTTTAAAACCCTACTGTTTCATGAAGCAAAATAACTTTGATGCGCTGTGGTACCCGAGAATACCTAGTAATCAAAATATTGCAGCAGATACACTGAGGATGCTTGCAATCAGCACAAATACCTGTTTTAGAACATGGTGTTTCCAAACCAAAACGCTGTGCATTGATTGGAGATGCGACCGTCCTCGCTCTTTCCATCGCAGCATCTAAGGTTTTCATCACCTTATTCATACTCACAATCAAAATCAAATGACCGGGACCATAGGAATACGCTGCCACCCGATTTGAACTTCCATCCACATTGACCAAAATACCATCTTCCGTCATTGCATTGACACCACCCAAATAATAATCACAGTCAAAGGCTTGCAAGGTAATTTTACGAGCCTCTTCCGGGCTTTTTGTCTTTTCTCTGTCCATGATTTCATAGGTTCCTTTTTCATATAACGCCTGCATCAAACCAATATCATGCGCAGATTTTGCACCGCCCCAACTCACAGAGCTACCCGCCGGAATCAACTCCAACGCTTTTGCGCAGGCCTCCTCTTTTGTAACTACATAATAAGCCTCCATATTTCTGGATTCCAATGCTTTGATTAGCTTTTCTGATGCCAGTTGATTTCTCATTTTCTCTGCTTTTTCCATATTCATATCATCTCTCCTTTTTCATCGCTTCTTTTAATTGCTCTAAAGCTTTTTCCAAAACAGCCCTGGGGCAAGCAATGTTCATTCGCTCAAATCCAACGCCGCATTCCCCGAATTTTGTTCCCACATCCAACCACAACCCGGCTTTTTGAACAATCAGGTCTTCCTTTTCTTTCTCCGTCAAGTGCAGGTCACGTAAATCCAACCAAACTAAGTAGGTGCCCTCCGGCTCCGTCCATTTTATCTGAGGCATGTATTCTGCGAAATACGCCCTCATAAAAGCAAGGTTTCCCTGCAAATATTCCAGCAACTGATTCAACCAATTTTCCCCGTGGCGATATGCAACTTCGCAAGCAAGCAACCCCATGGTGTTTAGCTGACTAAAACCGGCCTTTCTGATTTGTTCACGGAACATACGCCGCACATGCGGATTGGCAATAAATAGGTTGGAAATCTGCAAACCTGCCAAATTAAATGTTTTACTCGGTGCCGTACAAGTAATGGTAATACCTCGAAATGCTTGATTTAAATCGGCAAATACTTGATGTTTGCCTTTATAAACAAAATCCTGATGTATTTCATCACTTACCACCAGAACCTTTTTGCGTACGCAAATCTCTCCCATGGCCAAAAGCTCTTCCTTTGTCCAAACTCTTCCCACCGGATTATGGGGATTACAAAGAATAAACATCTTTACATCCTGTTCTTCGATTTGCTTTTCGAAATCCACCAAATCCATATGATACTTTCCATCATCCCCCAAAACCAAAGCATTATCCACCAACTTTCTGTCATTTTCTTCTATTACATGAGAAAAGGGATGATACACAGGCCGTTGAATCATAACAGCCTCTCCAACTTTGGTAAAAGCCTGCACCGCCATCGCCAAAGCAAACACAACACCCGGTGTTTTTACAAGCCAGGTCGGCTCTACCTGCCAGTCATGTTTTTTTTGCATCCAACCTGCAATCGCTTCAAAATAATGTGCGTCTGATTCCGTATAACCGTAGATACCATGCTTTACCCGTTCTTCCAAAGCTTTGCTCACTTCTTCAGGCACACGAAAATCCATATCCGCCACCCACATCGGAATCAAGCCTTTTGGTTTGCCCATTCGGTCTGCACCATCATATTTGATACAATCTGTATTTTTTCGGTCTATGATTTCATCAAAATTGATTTTTTTATTCACGCTATATCTCCTTATCCTTAATTAATGCATCTGCAAACAGAGCAAATTCTGCCAACGTCAAAGCTTCACCTCTGATGTTTAAGCCCTTACCCAAACGCACTAAGGCTTGTTCGATCTGTTCCTTTGAAAAATCCAATTCTGCTGCATTTTTTATTCCATTTGCCAAGGTTTTTCGCCGTTGGTTAAAAGATGCCCGAATCAATTGAAATAACAATCGTTCATCACCCACTTCAATCGGTGGATCTTCATATTTATCCAGGCGCACCACTGCCGATCCGATATTCGGCCTTGGTATAAAACAATTTGGCGGCACATTTGCCACCAAATAGGGCTTGGCATAATATTGAACGGCCAAAGACAAAGCCCCATATTCCTTGGAACCAGGGCCTGTACGCATACGGCTTGCTACCTCTTTTTGCACCATTACCGTCATGCTTTTTAAGGGCACATGGCTTTCAAACAAACCCATAATAATCGGTGTAGTAATATAATAAGGCAAATTGGCAATCACCTTAATCGGACGCCCGCCGTTTTCCTGTTCTACCAAGTCATGAATATCTATTTTCAAAATATCTGCCGAAATAACCCGTACATTATCAAATCCCTCTAGGGTGTCTGCCAAAATAGGAAGCAACATCTTGTCAATTTCTACCGCAATTACTTTTTTTGCCGCACAAGAAAGGTATTGGGTCAAAGTACCAATGCCCGGCCCTATCTCTAACACAACATCATCTTGCTCTATCTTTGCTGCCTGAACAATCTTATTTAATACGTGGGTATCAATCAAAAAGTTTTGACCGAACTTCTTTTGAATATTAAATTGATATTTCTGCAAAACAGCTACCGTATTCTGGGGATTTCCCAAACTCGGCTCTCTCATACTCTATTCTCCAAGGTTATATACTTTATTTCCATTTTCCCATGTAACGGCCAACACTTTTTCAAAAGAAACACCTTTTAATTCTGCAATGGCCTTTGCCACATATTTTAAATTTGCAGAGGTATTGCGCTTGCCCCGATTGGGTATAGGAGATAAATAAGGTGCATCGGTTTCCATCACAATCGAAGACAACGGAATCTCTGCCACCACTTCTTTTAATTTCTTTGCATTGGGAAAGGTCACCACACCTCCTACACCAATATAATATCCCATTTTAACATATGCACGCGCCTGCTCCACAGAATAAGAATAACAATGGATAATTCCCGGCAAATCATGGGCATATTCTTTCATGATACCATAAGTATCCGCCGCTGCCTCTCGACTATGAACCACAATGGGCAAAGAATAGGCCCGCGCCAAACCAATCTGGCGAACCAACATTTCTTTTTGCAACTTGTGATTGTTTTCGTCCTTGTCCCAGTAATAATCCAGACCGATTTCGCCCACTGCAATGATTTTTTCTTTTTGCAAGAATTCTTGCATTGTTTCAAAAACCTCTTCCGTCAGCTCTTTAATCACACTTGGGTGTATGCCAATACTGCCATACACAAAGGGATAATCTGCCGTCAGCTCTACCACCTTTTCCCAAGAATCACGGTTGGAACCAATATTCACAATCCGGCCAACCCCATCCTGTTCCATCGTAGCCAACAGTTCTGTTCTATCTCCATCAAACTGCCCATCATCATAATGAGCATGGGTATCAAATATCATCCGCTATCCTCTATAATAATTAATCAAGCAACCTTTTAAAATAATCTCCCGCTCATTGTCCGTTAAATCTCCCAACGTCAAAGAAATCTCCTGAAAACCTGTTTCTTGTCCCTGCTTCATCACATAAGCCTTGATGATTTCATCCTTATTTTCTACCGCTGCACGAATATCCGGAAATACAATATAATCACCATTTTCAAAAGGCAATGCCTTGTGATTTTCCTCTGTAATAAAGGGTAACATACCCCAGTTAATCAAATTGGAACGGTAACGTTTGGTTGCATATTCATTGGCAATATTGCCCCAACCACCCAATACTTTTTGGCAAGATGCCGCCTGCTCTCTGGCTGAACCATCTCCGGGTTTTATGGCAAAAATCAAACTGCCCACCCCAAAAGTGTTTTTTTTCATTTGCGGAAATGTTTTTTGCGTCGCTTTTACAATTTTTTCCAACTCCGGCAAGACATCCAAAGGGCACCTGCCCGCCTCAATGGCTTTTTGCGCCTTTTGCACTTCCTTTGCACGCCCTACATAAGCCGGATCCTTTCGAGACAAGGTAAACTCTGCCAACCCCAAAGGATTGGAGCGATAAGAAGAGGTCTCCCCGGAGGGAATCAGCTCATCTGTGGTAGTTACCGGATCGTGTATCTCGGATACTACTTTCAAAATCAAGTGGGCAGGTAATGCAACCATCGTAGGCCAATCTTTGATATTTGGCCCAAACTGAATTTCCACAGATGGATCCGCCAAACCTTTGCTATCAAAAATACGATTTTTATAAATGGTCTGATCAAAATAATACCTCTGCCCCGTATAAGTTACATCAAAGGCATCCGCCGGTGTCAAATAACCTTGATTGGCTGCCGTAGCCGCAATGGAACGGGCATCCATCAGCGCAACGGAGGATATCTGGCCGCTTTGGCTTTTAGAACCCTCCCGGTTCGGAAAATTTCTCGTTGTATGACGTATGGATAAAGCTCCGTTCGCCGGTGTATCTCCGGCTCCAAAACAAGGGCCGCAAAAAGCAGTCTTAATCACGGCACCCGCATTTAAAAAATCTACCAACACTCCATTTTTTGCCAATTCTGCATACATCGGAGTACTGGCCGGATAAACCGAAAGTGAAAAGACATCCGTCCCTGTACTTCTACCCCGGATAATGTCTGCCGCCGCACAAATATTTTCAAAACCACCACCTGCACAACCTGCTATGATACCTTGTTCTACATATAATTTGCCGTCACGAATCTTATCACGCAACGTATAGTCTTTCACACCATCTAACACAGTCAATGCTTTTTGTTCCACATCATAAAGAATATCTTCTAAATTTTCATTTAAGGTATCAATGCAATAGACATTGCTTGGATGAAACGGCATCGCAATCATCGGTTTTACCTTATCTAAATCTACGTAAACCATACCCTCATAATAAGCCACCGAACCCGGATTTAATGCTTTATAATCACCCTCACGTCCATGAATTGCATAAAATTCCCGAATCTCTTCATCCGTAGTCCAAATAGAAGAAAGACAGGTGGTTTCTGTTGTCATCACATCAATGCCAATCCGAAAATCCGCACTTAGATTTTTCACACCCGGCCCGACAAATTCCATCACTTTATTGTTCACATAACCATTGTCAAAGGTTGCGCCAATAATCGCCAGAGCCACATCTTGAGGGCCAACACCTTGCCTCAAAGAACCACTTAAATAAATGGCGATTACTTCCGGTCTTTTGATATCATAGGTTTTACCCAAAAGCTGTTTTACCAGCTCCGGTCCACCCTCACCCATGGCCATGGTACCCAAAGCCCCATAACGAGTATGGCTATCGGAACCCAGTATCATCAAACCACCTTCCGCCATCATCTCCCTCGCATATTGGTGAATCACCGCTTGGTGCGGCGGCACATAAACACCACCATATCTTTTCGCACAAGAAAGTCCAAACATGTGGTCATCTTCATTGATCGTACCACCCACAGCACATAAACTATTGTGACAATTTGTCAGCACATAAGGAATCGGAAACTTCTCCAACCCGGATGCACGTGCAGTTTGAATAATCCCCACAAAGGTAATATCATGGGAAGCCAGTTTGTCAAATTTAATCTGTAGGGAATCCATATTTTCAGAAGTATTATGATGTTTTAAAATACCATATGCCATGGTATTTTGTAATGCTTCCTCTTTGGAAATATTAACATTAACACCGCCATTGTCTTCTATTATTTCATGGTTGTTGAGTAGATAAACACCTCTGTCATATAACTTTATCATCAAATCTCCTCTTCTTTTTCTGCCATTATCTAGTTTCTTTAAATACCTTTACAATCTTTAAGGTCGTATTGCCAATGCTAATCACGTCACCTTTTTGAATCACAGCAGATGATTTTAGTTTCTTTCCATTTAAAAACGTTGCATTGCTTGAACCCTCATCCTGCAAATACAGCTTGTTTTCATAAACAAAAATAGAACAATGCAACTTAGAAATCTTCGGGTCATTTACCATCAAAAACCCATCAAAATCATCCTGTTCTTTTTTCCTGCCAATGCCAATGGCATCACTAAACACATATTCATAATCTTCCAAAATCTCTGTATCCGAAAGAATAATTTTCCAACGAAGACCCGTTTCTTCTTTTTCTTTTTTGCGGCCAAATAACACAGGTGACACGTCCTTTCTTACTTTTTTAGGCTTGCTTTTTTCATTGTTTGGTTTTTCGCCTCTTTGCATAATCTTGCCGATGTTGTGCATCATCGAAAATAACAACACAATCAAAACAATTAATAATATAATCCAATGCCACATAACATCACCCCTTATGTTTTCTGACTGATCGAACGGATATAATGGAATAAAAACTTCTAAACTCACTCAAACCACATGAATCTAAAAGTTTCTACTTTTGTTCTTATAACCTCTGCATCAACGCTTCACGTTCTTTCTCAAACCCCGGCTTGCCCAATAAAGCAAACATATTTTTTTTGTAACTTTCTACCCCCGGTTGGTCAAAGGGATTGACCCCCAGCAAATATCCACTCACACCACAGGCAAATTCAAAAAAGTAAAACAATTGACCCAAATAAAATGCATCCTGCTTGGGTATGTGTATCATCAAATTTGGAACGTCTCCATCCGTATGGGCTAAAATCGTCCCGTTCATCGCATTTTTATTGATAAAATCAACGGTTTTGCCGGCTAAATAATTCAATCCATCCAAGTCCACCGGCTCTTCTAGCATAACCATCTCTTCCCGGGCTGTTTCTACAGACAATACCGTTTCAAATAAAATACGATTGCCATCTTGCACAAACTGTCCCATCGAATGTAAATCTGTTGTAAAGTCTACTGCGGCGGGAAAAATACCTTTTTGGTCTTTTCCCTCGCTCTCACCATAGAGCTGTTTCCACCACTCGGAAAGATAATGTAAACTTGGCTCATAGTTGACCAACACCTCAACGGTTTTGCCTTTGCGTAATAAAATATTTCGAAAGGCAGCATATTGTAATGCATGATTTTCTGAAAAATCACGTTCCAATGCTTCTTTTCTTGCTGCCGCCGCTCCTGCCATCAACTGGTCTATATCCGCGCCACTTACGGCAATGGGCAACAAACCAACCGCTGTCAAAACAGAAAATCTTCCACCGATATCATCCGGCACAACAAAGGTTTCATAACCCTCTTCTGCGGCTAAATGTTTAAGCGCACCCTTTGCTTTGTCTGTTGTGGCATAAATGCGCTTGGATGCTTCCGCTTTGCCATATTTCTTCTCCAAGATTTCTTTGAACACCCGAAACGCAATGGCCGGTTCCGTGGTGGTACCCGATTTAGAAATCATATTCACAGAAAAATCCCGCTTTCCGATTACATCCATCAAATGTTTGATATAGGTGCTGCTTATGTTGTTTCCAACGTAATAAATCTCCGGTGTTTTACGTACTTCTTTTGGCAACTGATTCGCAAAAGAATGACCCAAAAATTCAATCGCGGCACGCGCGCCTAAATAGGAGCCCCCGATACCAATCACCAAAAGCACCTCTGAATCCGCTTTGATTTTATCTGCTGCCTTTTTAATCCGTGCAAATTCAGACTTATCATAAGCAACCGGCAAATCAATCCAACCCAAAAAAGCATTGCCCGCACCTGTTTTTGATGTCAACTTTTTGGCCGCCTGCTCTGCCAATTCACTCATATATGCTACTTCATGCCCTTGTATAAAACACCTTGCTTTTGTATCATCAAATCGAACGTTCTTGTTCATCTCAAGCCTCCGTAAATAACCCTTTTAATACATAAAATCTTTCTCTGATAAAATAATCCGATCGGCCTCGTCCGTGCCGCGTCCCAGCACTCGTTTTACCAATTTTTTCGCCGAAGACCGTTGAGCGTAACCCATCGCCGCATCCATCATTTCTTTGACTTCCGCTACGGTAACGGCATGGTCCTCTCTTTGCTTGGCATCGATCTTGCTATAGAGAGCCAAAATCCCCATCTCATCAATGCGGTAGCCGTTTTCTTGGGCATAAGTTTGCCCAAAGGTAACAAGCTCATCATTGATAAAAATCGGTACCTCCAAACGACTGGTGAACTTACGGCGAAACTCCCGATTGGTAGAGAGCATCCGATCCAATGGTTTGCGCTGTTCTTCTAAAACAAGTAACAATTCACCCGTATCTGATTCCATGGCTTTATTTAACCGTGCTACTGTCTTTTCATTCATACGACCGGCTTTTTCTACAATCAAAGCCCCACCATGCAATTTTTCAACAATATCACTGATCCGTTTTTTATTTAATGCGTCGCCGGTTACAATCGCAACCTTTCCTTGACGAATGTTTCTTTGTTTTTGAATGGCCTTTACCACATCTACCGCCAAAACAGTCTTTCCGCTTCCCTTACTCCCGATGATCAAAAGATTTCCCGTTCTGGAAGTGCCACCGCGCGTATTGCAGTTTTTGTCCTGCTCCAAAACATCCACCAACTGCTCACTCATACCACGAACCGGCACGAAATAAGAGAAGAGTTTCTTTTGCTCTTCTGTCAACCCAGCTCTTGTACCTACACCACTCTGACTTTCTAAATCATAGCGGCCTTGTACCACAAAACCTGTGCTGTTCAAGGAAAGTGCATCCGAAATTTCATCCACAGGCAAAGGTGCCGTTTTGCCGGTGGCATGTAACTTCGCTGTTTCTTTTCGGCTCAAAGGTGCCGTACTGCGTAAAATATCTTCTTCGTCTCCGCTTGGCTTTCGTTTCTTTTTCGGCACGATACGTACGTCATCTTCCTCATCCTGTAACACAGGCTTAAACTCTTCTTCCACCATCTCTTTGACCGCAGAGGCATCACCCCTTAATATATCCGCGTCCTCAAAGGCTTCTTCCAAATCCAAGTCATCTTCCAGGTCATCATACACATCTTCCTCAAAGTCTTCTGAATCCTCTAAGGATAATATTTCATCTTCATCATCTTCGATATATTCACCATCTTCAAAATATTCCTCATCCTCATCATAAACATCCTCTGCCGGGACAAGTGTTTCTTTTGCAATCACGTTTTCTTCTACCGCAACAGGTACAAGCTCCTCTTCTTCCTCTTCACCACCAAACACAATTTCATCGTACTCTTCATACTCATCTTCCGCCACCAAGGCTCCGGCTACTTTTGGTTTATTTGCCACAGCTTCACGGCTTTGTTCTTTTTTGGGTTTCCCTTTTTTCCCTGTTGATGATTTCTTTTTTGCCGCCTGTTTCACAGAGACTTCCTCTGCTGCATCTACAGGTTTTGCAACGGGGTCTGCGGGAGTTATCTTTCCTTCAATTTCATCAATCATGCGCTGAATTTCCGGTGCCAATACCGGTTCTGCTACCTTTGGCACCACTTGAAGTGTGGGTTTTGCCTTTGCTTTTTTCTCTGCTTTTTCTTTCCCGGTCGATTTCACATCGGACACCGTATCGTCCGCTTCTGTCTCTACTCCGGCCATCATATTTTGCAACATATCTTCTATGCTCAATTGACCGTCTACTTGATCCGACTCTTCTTGCGCTTCCTCTGTCTCTATTTTTTGCACTGTCTTTTTTTTCTCCTGTTTCTTGGGTAACTCCAAATCCGCACCCGATTCTATCGCCTCAATGGCTTTTTCCATGGATGCTGTATCCACCCGCTTGTCCGCAATCTCCATCTCTTCATCTATCTTTGGTTGCAACAAACTTTGCAAAGCCTCACCCAAATCCATGGTTTGACCCAACTTTTGTTTGGATTGCACCGGAACGTCCGAAACAACGGTGGTGGTTTCTTCTTGTATATTGACTGTCACCGGCTCCGGTGCAACCGATGCTGCTGCCGGTTTCACCATCGGCTTTACCACCGGTCTTACAGCCGGCTTTTCCACTGCCGGTTCCTCTTCAAAAAAATCTCCATTTTCAGCTTGCAAATTCTCAAAGCGGCGATCATATTTTTCTTGCTGAGAAGGGGTCAAAGGCTTGTACTGTTTTTTCAATTCCATCGCTTGATAGACATACTTACCCTCACTAAACCACAAAATCAAGTCATCACACTCTTCCAAGCACTCCGCTGTCATACCTGCCTCTTGGTACAACTTTGCCAGTTCATAGGCCCACTCTTCGATATACTCTGCCTTTTTAAAATTTTCCAAAGCCTCAATCTGCTGCTCCGTAGACTCCCTACGTGCTCGTAAAATTTGATAACGTAAAATGAAACGATTGGGATCCTTTGGTGCGATTTCAATAAAATCGTCATAAAAGTCCAACGCCTCATCTAAATTTCCTGTTTTTAATGCCAAAGTACACAATCGATAAATAATCTTCCTGCTACCATCCGCACGCTGATATGCAATATTTAAAATCTTATAGCTTTTTTCCAGCTGATTGATTTTTTCATAAATATCACTTACATTTGTCAGCATCATCGTATTACGAACCCTGTTCCAGTCTATAGAATCCGCAATCTCTGCAGCTTTCGGATAATTACCATCCTCCATCAGCTCTATCATCTGCTCTGTGCGTAGCTTGTATTCGTATTTATCCACTGTTTTCACCTCGTAAACTTTTTTCCGCAATAAAGAAAATTACTCACAGTCCAGTTTATCATAATCAATCTTTAATGTCAAAAAGTGTATCCCTCATTTTACCGCGGAAATACACTTTTTTTTCTACATTTTTTTCATCTAAAACAAAGGAGTTTTTAGCGAATCTCTGCTCCGGTTTTAATATCCAACTCAGGCACCATCAACACCAATTTACCCGTCTCGTCTTCCGCACAAAGTAACATACCCTCTGAAAGCAAGCCCGCCAACTTAGCCGGTTTGAGATTCACAATCACCATCACCTTTTTACCCACCATCTCTTCCGGTGTGTAAAAGCCTTTGATACCGGAAATGATCTGTTTGGTTTGACTGCCCACTCTCACCTGGGAACACAGAAGCTTTTTCGATTTTTTCACCGCTTCGCAAGCAATCACCTCACCTACCTGAAACTGCATGGCTGCAAATTGTTCAAAGGTAATCTCCGGCTTTGCTTCCACATCCATCACCTCTAAATCTTGTGCCGGCTCTTCTTTTGCAGCTTGATTTTCCGCTACTTTTTGAAGTACCTCTTCCACATCCCATCTTTGAAATAATATCTCCGGTTTTTCCGTCACTTTATCTGTACCAATTTGCGCCAATATCTGGACTGATGTTTCCGGCAAAAATGGTTCCAACAACTTGGCACCCTGAGAAATACCTTGCAATAAATTGTAAAGGACCGTTTCTAATCTATCTTGTTTTTCTTCCTCTTTTGCCAGCAACCAAGGTGTTGTTTCATCAATGTATTTGTTGCAGCGTTTTAGCATATTAAAGATTTGAGTCATGGCACCTGCCACATGAAGATTGTCCATTTTGTCATCCACAATCTTTTCTGAAGCAAATACCAAATCCAACAATTCTTTGTCCACTTCTTCTGCAACACCCTTGTCACAAACCGAACCTGCAAAATATTTGTTAATCATGGAAATAGTACGATTGACCAAATTGCCCAAGGTATTTGCCAAGTCAGAATTGATGCGTTCTACCATCAATTCCCAAGTAATCGTGCCATCCTGATCAAAAGGCATCTCATGCAATACAAAATAACGTACGGCCTCTACCCCAAACACGTCTACCAAATCATCGGCATAGATTGCATTACCCTTAGATTTACTCATCTTACCATCCCCCACCAACAACCAAGGATGACCAAATACCTGCTTTGGCAAAGGAATCTCCAATGCCATCAAAAAAATCGGCCAATAAATGGTATGAAAACGAACGATGTCTTTTCCTATTATATGTAAATCCGCCGGCCATAATGTGTCAAACTGTGCACTGCTTGCACCGTCACAATCATAGCCGATGCCCGTAATGTAATTGGTCAATGCATCCAACCATACATAAACCACATGACTTGGATCAAAATCTACAGGAATGCCCCACCGGAAGGTCGTACGAGAAACACATAAATCCTGCAACCCCGGCAGCAAAAAATTATTCATCATCTCATTTTTGCGGGATTCCGGCTGAATAAATAAGGGATTGTCATTGATATGGGCAATCAACCGATCCGCATATTTGCTCATTTTAAAGAAGTATGCCTCTTCCTGGGCCGGAAAAACCGGACCGTTGCAATCAGGGCATTTCCCCTCGGCCAACTGCGCTTCTGTAAAAAACGACTCACAAGGGGTACAATACAATCCCTCGTAATGCCCTTTATAAATATCACCTTGCTCATACAAACGCTTGAAGATTTTTTGTACCTGCTTTTCATGATCCGAATCCGTGGTGCGTATAAACTTATCATAAGAAGTATGCATCAAATCCCAGTTTTCTTTTACTACAGCCGCCACCTGATCCACATATTCTTTCGGTGAAATACCGGCATCCTTTGCTTTTTCTTCAATTTTTTGTCCATGTTCATCCGTACCTGTCATAAAAAACACATCAAATCCTTTGTTTCTTTTATAACGGGCAATGGCATCTGCCAACACAATTTCATACGTATTGCCAATATGGGGCTTTGCCGAAGTATAAGCAATGGCCGTTGTTACATAATATTTTTGTTTTTCTGACATAATCATTCCTCACATTCTATACATATGTACACCATGATAACGTACTACACCCAATAAATCAACTTTTGCGGTGTGAATTTATTATAAATTAATTGCTTTTTCTTCCCTATTATGAGTAGTTAATTTATGGAAAGATAATAAATTATATATTTTTTTTTAATTTTCTTTATATTTTTTTGACTAATCTGGGGCAGTTGTGTTATAATACCATATAAATACACGCTATTATTTTACTTCACATTGGAGAAACCGATTATGAAAACAAAAAGCTTTGAGATTTCAAACACGTTTCTAGGCGGTTACAAAAAGAAAGATGTTGATGCCTACTGCAACCACTTAAAAGATTTGTTGGAGGATACCACAGATAAATACGAAGACCTGCAACAAAGGTACAACCAGATTCTTGAAGAAAGAGCGTTATTGGAAAATCAATTGGACAAAGCTGAAATCGCTTACCGGGGACTCTGGGAGAAAAGTAAAGTTTTAGAGGACACCATCAACAAACAGCATTATTATTTTCTACAAGCTACTACCAGCAACAAAAAACAACCTTTTAAAAATCTTTACAAGCAACTGGAGCGATTCAGAAAATTACCAATTGGCTTGCCACAGCTGGGAGGTGTAAATGAAGATGGTTAAAAAAGATTTGTTCAAACATTTATGTACAGGTATGATTGTCGGTGTTTTAAGCGTTGCGCTATTGACGTTCCATGTCAATCCAACCTACGGGCAATCACCAAAAGAACCGGAAGTCGCATCAGAAACCCTCATGATAGAGCATCCCGTCGCAGAAGTAACAGGCAGCGATATCATGGAAACACCCGTCACACCCCCTGGAGCAGCACCCACGGAAGAAACCGATGAACCCGATGAACACCACATTCCATCGGATCTTATTGGCACAGAACGTGACCATAGCACGGATGATGCAGATGAAGACAGCAAGGATGCCGATGCTACGGATGAAGATGGCGAACATACCGATGGTGCAGATAAAGACGACGAACATACCGGTGATGGAGATAAAAACGACGAACATACCGGTGAAACAGATAACAACCACAAGGGTGATGGGGATAAAGAAAACAACACAGAAGACACGGGTGACAGTGCAACCGGCGAGGACAACAAAACAAATAACGATACAAAAAACAAACCTCCCACACAAATACCCACCACACCACCAAAACATGTTACAAAACCGGATCCTCCTGCAAGTGTTCCGCCACAATCTACACGACCGAACCAGGAGCCATCCTCCAATCATACTACGACAACAGCAACGGGAAATATGTTCCAAATACCCCAACCGATTCCATCTTTCCTACCCTCTGCCGATTTTATCAACTTAGAAAATCGCATTGTTTTTCGCATTGATACCGCGATTGACGGATTGCCACCATTTATTACCATGGAAATGGTCGTTGGTGCTTTAAAAGCGCAAGACGAAGCAGACATACCTGCCTCCGTTACCATTGCGCAGATTATCCAAGAAGGCGGTTTCGGTAAGCATGGACCCGGCGGAGACGTTGGTTTGGGCCTATCCTATTTGTCTTTCCAATACAATAACCTGTTTGGTATCAAAGGCAAAGGGACCGCCGGCAGTGTCAGCCTAGCAACCTTTGAGATGACACCGGAGGGAGAAACTTACTATATCAACGATTACTTCCGTGTTTACAATACCGTAACCGAAAGTATCGAAGATAGAACCGAACTTCTGACTACCCATTATAGTGATTTAACCGAAGATGTCACCAATGCCAACGTATTCGCTTGGAGAATCGGCAGACGTTGGGCCACAGATATCAATTATAGCAGAAGCCTCATTCACCACATGGAAACGTATGACTTATATCGTTTGGATGAAATGACCTTGACGGATTATCATACACTTACAGACGGTTTTGCCCATCCGGTTCCCGGCTCAGTGGTTACAAGTACCTTCGGTTTCCGTACCTTTGATATGGCTTTCCATAGAGGCATTGACTTAGGCACAGGCAATCACAATCTTCCTGTTTATGCCGCAGAATCCGGTACGGTCATTCTTTCCGCTTCTAGCCCAACTGCGGGAAATTGGGTGGTGATTCACCACGGGGATGGATTGGTCACCAAATACATGCACAATCTCGCAAATTTTGTAGCGGTTGGACAAAAAGTAGAAAAGGGACAACAGATTGCCCTCACCGGTACCACGGGCAATTCTACCGGCAATCACTTACATTTCCAAGTTGAAGTAAACGGCATTGCCGTAAACCCTGAAATTTTCTACGAATTTTAACCTATACTTAGGAGTAGCACCTATATGGCAAAGAACAAAAAAAAGCATCCTAATATAAAAAACCAAACAACTCATTCGGATCTGATACCTGCTCCGGATGAGTTATTTGGTCGTTCTAACAAAAAATTTCTTGTCTTGACACCGCTCACAAAAGAAGAGCCCTTTGTTGCCTCGGCCAAAGCCCCAAACTATCTCATTCGAAAAAGAATTGGTATCTTTGCCGCCGCCACACTTTTTTTCTTGCTCTCCCTTTTTCTTTTGATTCCTATTTTTGGCATCAACTTCTATAGTATGCATTCCGGTAGTATGGAACGTTTACTCCCTGTCGGCAGCTTGATTGTCACAAGAGAAGTTCCCGCAAACCAACTACAAAAAGGAGACATCATTACATTTATATCCTCTGACGGTACAAACATCACGCACAAAATCATTGATGTGATTCAAAGTGAAGTAAACCCGGAACATATCACCTTTCGTACCCAAGGCGTTGAAAACCCGCTCATGGATGAAGAACCTATTTTACCGGAACAAATTCAAGGAAAAGTATTCTTTCACATCCCTTGGGTTGGTCAATTTATTACCACTTTACAGAACCAATTTATGTAATTCCTGCAAAGATCTTACTTCACTATCTCCGTGTTCAATCACATCCTTTAACCCAAATGCCGTCGCCTTAGCTGCCGACAACTGGGTTACGTAAGGTACACGCCCCCTGATTGCTGCTTTTCTCAAATAACTATCATCATAAATGCTTTCTTTTCCGGATGGTGAATTGATAATCAAATCAATTTTCCCATTGGTAATCAAATCCAAAATATTGGGACGCCCTTCATGCAATTTCTGCACTTTTTCCGCTTCCATACCGGCCCTTGTAATCAACTCATATGTGGTTCCCGTTGCCATAATTTTATACCCTAAGTCTGCAAAAATTTTCGCTACCTCCAACACCTCCGGCTTATCATTACGATTGACGGAAATCAGCACGGTACCACTTGTAGGCAACTTGGATTTTGTTGCCTCCTGAGCCTTATAAAAGGCTTCGCCATAAGAGCTTGCAAATCCCAATACCTCACCGGTAGAACGCATTTCCGGCCCCAAGATCGGATCCACTTCCGGGAACATACTAAATGGAAATACGGATTCTTTTACCCCATAATAGGGCACTGTTTTTTCTTTCAATGTTTGAATGGGTGATGCTTTACCTGTCAGATTGGCTGTAATAATTTCCGTAGCAAAGGTTACCATTTGAATATTACACACCTTAGAAACCAAAGGCACTGTCCGGGATGCCCTTGGATTGGCTTCCAGAACATAAACTTTATCTTCTTCGATGGCATACTGCATATTCATCAAACCTTGCACATGCAACGCTTCAGCAATCTTACGTGTATATTCCTGAATCTTTTGTACATTTTCCTCTGAAATATGCACAGATGGCAGCACACAAGCAGAATCTCCGGAGTGAACCCCTGCCAATTCAATATGTTCCATCACAGCAGGTACAAAAGCATGTGCACCGTCACAAATAGCATCTGCTTCACATTCTAAAGCATGATTTAAAAAGCGATCAATTAGAATCGGACGATCCGGCGTAACACCAACCGCCGCCGCCATATAACTTTCTAAATTCTCCGCATCATAAACCACTTCCATACCACGTCCACCCAGTACATAAGAGGGGCGTACCATCACGGGATAACCGATTTTTTCCGCAATGTCCAAAGCTTCTGCCACATTCACGGCCATGCCCGATTCCGGCATGGGAATCCCAAGTTTGTCCATAATGGTTCTAAATTGATCCCTATCTTCTGCCAAATCAATAATTGCCGGTGATGTTCCTAAAATTGTAACACCATTTTTTTCCAAATCCGCCGCAATATTCAAAGGTGTTTGCCCGCCAAATTGCGCAATGACACCAACGGGTTTTTCTTTCCGATAAATGCTAAGTGTATCTTCCAAGGTCAATGGCTCAAAATATAATTTATCCGATGTATCATAATCCGTAGAAACCGTGGATGGATTACAGTTCACCATAATGGTATCAAAGCCTAATTTTCGCAAAGCAAAGGAGGCATGCACACAGCAATAATCAAACTCAATACCTTGTCCAATGCGGTTTGGCCCACTACCCAATATCATAATTTTAGGCTTTTCATCCGCCACCAAAACATCCGATTGTCCATTGTAAGTAGAATAATAATAAGCGTTGTCTGTCGCACCACTTACATGGACACTCTCATAGGTTTGCATGATGCCGATTTCTTCCCTGCGCTTGCGAATATCCGCTTCCGGTATTTCCAACACCAAACTTAAATAATAATCTGCAAAACCATCCTGTTTGGCCTTTTTCAGCACTTCGTCCGTCGGCAATTTTCCTTTTTTCGCCCCCAATGCCAATTCATCTTGCACCAACTCTGACATTGCCGTTAAATAATAATGTTTTACTTTGGTAATTGCATAGATTTCTTCGATAGAAGCACCTTTTTTAATTGCTTCATAGATAATAAAGTGACGTTCACTGGATGATATGAGAAGCATTTTTAATAATTCTTCTTTGGTTTTTTCTTCCAAAGCTTTTACAAAACCAAAACCAAAACGACCGTTTTCCAAACTGCGAATCGCCTTTTGCACGGCTTCTTTGTAAGTTTTGCCAATACTCATAACCTCACCAACCGCACGCATTTGTGTACCTAATTTATCTTCTACACCTTTGAATTTTTCAAAAGCAAAACGTGGAAATTTTATCACCACATAATCTATATCCGGAACATATTGATCCAAGGTTCCATATTTTCCACAAGGAATGTCTTTTAAGTTCAACCCTGTTGCCAACATCGCCGATACTTTTGCAATCGGAAAGCCGGTTGCTTTGGATGCCAGTGCCGAAGAACGAGATGTCCTTGGATTGATTTCAATTACAATAATTCTATCATCAAAAGGGTCATAAGCAAATTGAACATTGCAACCACCAATCACCTGCACGGATTCCACAATCGCAAACGCTGCCGCTTGCAGACGCTCCTGTACCGATTCCGATACCGTAATCATTGGAGCTGTACAAAATGAGTCGCCTGTATGAATCCCCAAAGGGTCAATGTTTTCGATAAAACAAACGGCAATCATATGACCGGTAGAATCCCGAACCACTTCCACTTCCAACTCTTCCCAGCCCAAGATAGATTCTTCTACCAAGACTTGTCCCACCAAACTGGCTTGTATCCCACGGGCACAAACGGTTTTTAACTCTTCTTTATTGTAAACCAGACCACCACCGGCACCACCCATGGTATAAGCCGGGCGAAGAACCACCGGATACCCTAAGTTATCCGCAATTTTCAAAGCGTCCTCCACCGTGTAAGCAATTTCGCTACGGGCCATTTCAATGCCCAACTCGCCCATGGCCTCTTTGAATAATATCCTGTCTTCGCCACGCTCAATGGCATCTAGCTGAACCCCTATGGTTTCTACATTGTATTTTTCCAAAATACCGGCGTTAGTTAATTCTTTGCATAAATTAAGACCGGATTGTCCACCTAAGTTCGGCAGCAATGCGTCCGGACGTTCTTTTGCAATAATTTGCTCTAAACGTTCTACATTGAGTGGCTCGATATAGGTAACATCTGCGGTCTCTGGGTCAGTCATAATCGTGGCGGGATTGGAATTCACCAATACGATTTCATATCCTAATTTTTTAAGTGCTTTACAAGCTTGCGTTCCCGAATAATCAAATTCACAAGCTTGTCCAATGACAATCGGTCCGGAACCAATAATAAGGACCTTGTTTTTCTTTTTTTTCACCGACATTCTATGAACCCTCCTTGTTTTTCTTCCTAACTCGCTATTATATCTAATCTTTTGGAAAAAAGAAAGAAGAATAAAATTTTGTTATACGAAAAATTATTATTCGGATACTTAGCTTGGTTGTGATAACAAAATGGATATGTTAAAATGAACACAAATGAAACGACAAATCCTTTTGTTGTATATGAAAACAAAGGGCAAATCGAGTAAGGAATGGTACAACGTATATGTCTAGTGTAACTTTCGAACACCTAACAAAAATTTATCCCAATGGCTTTGCCTCTGTCAAAGATATTAATCTAAGCATAAAAAGCGGTGCGTTTGTTACTTTTTACGGCCCCCATGGCTGTGGGAAATCTACGATTTTACGTATGATTGGTGGTTTGGAAGACGTTACAAGCGGAAATATTTATTTTGACGAACTCCCCATCAATAAAATAGACCCTAGCAATCGACCCTTGGCAATGGCCTTTCAAAACTATGCACTCTATTCACGACTTAATGTTTTTGAAAATATGGCTTTGGGTTTACGCCTGCGCAACCAACCTAAGAGTGAAATTGACAAAACCATCCAAAGCATTGCAGGTTTTTTAGGCATTACCCATCTATTGCAAAAAAAAATCCGCTCCATTTCTGAGGCAGATAAACAGCAAGTTGCCCTTGGCCGTGCCCTAGCTTGTAAACCCAAGGTATTGCTGGTTGATGAAGATTTTTCCCATCAAGATGCCAATCGCCGCAAAGAGATGCTACGCGACATCCAACGCACAAACAAAGAGTTTGGCATCACTGTTTTATACGTGACCAACAACCATCATGAAGCACTTTCCATCGGGAACCGAACCGTCTTTATGAATGAGGGCATCATCACAAAAGTGGAGTCCATCAGGGAGATATGAAGTGTTGATACACATCTCGCTTTGATATCCCTCTATCCTTTGCCACCAATCGCATGGCTTCTTTTTTGTCTATCCCCTGTTCCAAATACAAATGGATATGTTCTTCCATGCTAAGATTGGCCCATTCTGCCCGGGTCTCTTTTTGTATCTGCTTCCAATCTTTTCCGGCAATCACCAAAACACATTCCCCTTTTACCCCTTGTTTTTCGTAATAAGCACATGCCTTTTCCAAATCTGCCAAATAAACAGTTTCATAACGTTTTGTCAATTCACGGCAAACAACAACCTGTCGATTGCCCAAGGTCTCCCATAGTAACCTCAATGTTTTGCACAAACGATGAGGAGCCTCATAAAAAATAATCGTCCGTGTTTCCTTTTTTAATTCCTCTAAAATATGGCGGCGCTCCCTTTTATCTGTGGGCAAAAACCCCTCAAAAGCAAAACGGCACGTAGACAAACCGGAAAGGCTCAATGCCGTTAAACAAGCATTTGCCCCCGGCAAAGAAGTCACTTGGATACCGGCTTCATAGCACATCTGAACCAACTCTTCACCCGGATCGGAAATCGCCGGTGTACCCGCATCAGTAATCAGAGCAATGTGTTTGCCCGCCGATAATTTTTCCACCAACAACTTTCCTTTGTCATATTTGTTATGCGCATGATAACTGGTCATGGGCGTTTGTATCTCAAAATGATTTAATAATTTGATGCTATTTCTAGTGTCTTCCGCAGCAATCAAATCTACCTCTTTTAATGTACGAATCACCCGAATGGTGATATCTTCTAAATTTCCAATGGGTGTTGCACACAAGTAAAGTATCCCCGGCATAATCGTTTCCTCTATTCATACATAATCATCGGCGGTAAAACAACAAGGCCTGCTTTGCCCCCTCTTAAACCCTCTATCAAAACCATCGTTGGTTCTTTATTGATGGCAGGATAAACAAATTGCAAACCCTTGACTTCTATTTTGTGATGATGCATCTTCGCAATGATTTCTCCCAAACGAAAAGGGCGATGTATCATATAAAAACGACCTTTTCGATCCAAAAGCAACCCCTTGCTTACCCGCAAAATATCATCGATTGTACACAGTATCTCATGACGGGCAATGGTTTTTTGTACACTGCTGTTTTTTTGCCCTTGATTTGCAAGCATATAAGGCGGGTTACTGACAATCACATCAAAAAAGCCAGGCTCAAAATACTGCCCCGCCTTTTTAATATCGCCTTGCACAATCGCAATGCGCTCGTCCAAATCATTGTAACAAACACTGCGCCTTGCTAAATTTACACTTTCTTCTTGAATCTCCAAACCGGTAATCTGCTGCGCCTCGGTTTTGCCCGCCAATAAAATCGGCAAAATACCATTGCCGGTACCCAAATCCAACACCCGCTCTTCTTTTTTTATTTTCACAAAATCGGATAACAACACAGCATCCACACCAAAGCAAAAGCTGTCCGGATTCTGAATGATTTGATAACCTTTCAACAACAGATCATCCAAGCGTTCATTCTCTTTTAAATCAATCTTTTTTTGATTCATGCGCTTCATTGCCTGATTTATTTTTTTTCTTATTGCCCGGACTGAATGTTAAGTCCTTTAAGGCGTACTCTCTGATTTCCTTTTCATCCGCATCCATCGTTACAACAACTTTCACCATCTGCCTTAATACACTCAAAGAATGTACGGTTCCGTTTAGACCATCTGCTGTTGTAACATAATCCCCAACGAATGGCAGTTGACTGTTGAGTTCTTCATAGGTTTCCTGCTCGTTGGTCAAACAACACATCAGACGGCCACATACACCGGAAATCTTGGTTGGATTCAAAGAAAGATTTTGCTCCTTGGCCATCTTAATGGACACCGCCGCAAACTCCGATAAATAAGTATGACAACACAATACACGACCGCATACACCAATACCACCACGTATTTTGGTTTCATCCCGAACCCCGATTTGCCGCAACTCAATACGAGTACGAAATACAGATGCCAAATCTTTGACCAATTCCCGAAAGTCAATCCGGCCATCTGCAATAAAATAAAACAGTACCTTATTGCCATCAAAGGTATACTCTGCATCAATCAACTTCATCTCCAGTTCATGCTTGCGAATTTTTTCCAAGCACACCTGAAAGGCCTCTTTTTCCTTGATGCGGTTGCTTTCTTCTTTTTTATCATCTTCTTCCGTTGCCACACGAATCACCGACTTCAAAGGTTGTACTACATCCTTTTCCGCAACATCCATCGGCTCTGTCACCGTCAAACCATATTCAATACCACGGACTGTTTCCACAATCACATGATCTCCCTTTTTTATATTATTTTTTCCCGGCGCAAAATAATATACCTTTCCGGCTATGCGGAATCTCACACCAACAACATTTATCATATATTTAGTTCTCCTTTATCGTTAACAATAATAATTCCATCGTTAAATCAAAACTTACATTTGCTTTCAAACGTGCCTTTGTTTTTTCAATGCCCTCTAAAATGTTTTCTAACCCCTCATAAGATGAGGTACGAGCACGCTCTTTGATCTCAGAGAGCTGTTCATAAAACACCACTTGATCTACATTTTTGGTTGCCTTAAACAGCAAAACATCACGAAACCAAACAGAAATTAAATCTAAATAGTCATGTATCGTCAATTTATAATCGGATATTTTCTTTGCTGAAAGAAACAGTTCTTCTAACGCCATGTCATCAATATGAATAAGCAAACGTATCACATCATCTCTGATTTCATTAAAATAATCCGAATTGGCCAACAACATCGCCTGGCCTAAATTACCTGATGCAAATGCCACACACAAATCCGCCTTTGCCTCCGGCAGCAACATCTGATCCATCAAATATTTTTTTATAATCTGGTCTTTTACATTGCGTAATTTCAACATAACACAACGGGATGTAATCGTCGGCAACAATACGTCTACCTTTTCCGTCAACAGCATAAAAATCGCATAATCCGGCGGCTCTTCAATGGTTTTGAGCAACGCATTTTGTGCCTGTACCGTCATCAGATCCGCATCTGCTATGATATATATCTTGTAGGGATTGGAATAAGGTTTAATCGCAACTGTATGGTTAATCTGCTGCCGAATTTCTTCTACAGATATCGTATTTACTTTTTCATGGGTTAACTTAATAATATCCGGATGGTTTTCATTTTCTGCTTGTAAACAAGATTGACAAATATTGCAAAAGCTCCCATCGTCACCCCGGTTTTGGCACTGAATCGCCATGGAAAATAATTTTGCCAAAAGCCGCTTTCCTGAACCTCGCTGTCCGCTTAAAATATAAGCATGAGATAAAATATCGCCGTCAACTGCATTTTCTATATATTGAATCAGCTCTTTGTGGCCAACTACATCTTTAAAACCATTCATGAAACGATGTTCCTTTCTAAACTGAACAGGGCAAAACGGATACGCGCGCCTGTGCCCTTTAGTATATCACAATTTACAAAGAAGTAATAGCCTTGATATACTTTAATATTTCTGCAATACATTCCGATAATGCTTGATTTTGAAATCTTTTTTTAATGTGGGACTCGGATAATTTTTTTTCTGAAAAATCCGCGCTGTCCGCTAAAAAACGACGGCACATTTCTTCGTATTTTGGCTCTGCTTGCAACCGTTCCCGTTTCAAGGCACGCTCCAATCGCAAACCATCTTCCACCTCCACATAGATGGGAATTAACTGCTTTGTTCCATAATAATTTTGCATAGCTCCATAAGAAGCCAATGTACCAATCGCCAGATAATGGCTCTTTGCTAAATCAATTTGCCCGTCCTCCACTGTAAAGTAACGCCAAATACCATGCCTGGTATCATAAGCCCTACTCTCTATGATTCGCCCTGCTTCCGCCATTTTTTGAAAATCAGCCTCATCCACAAAATGATAGGCTTTTGCCTCTACCTCACCTTGGCGAATCGGTCTGGTGGTATATAACGTAAAGGTTCTAAATTCCGATAATATCTCTATTAATTTTTTATAAACACTATCTTTTCCTGAGGCACTTTTCCCCATAATATAAAATATCTTTTTCATTGATTACTTCCCCATATATACCAAAATTTCATCCGTTTTTTTCAAACCTGCAATCGAAAAACCTATCTTTGCATATTGACCCAACAATTCCGCCGCCCTTTGATTGATAACTTCACCGGGCACAACCAAAGGAATCCCCGGTGGATAAAGGTAAGCAAATTCCGCAGAAATATGCCCTTGGCAATGGGCAAAAGGAACGCTTATAAAGCCCTCTGTTTGGTTTCTCACCCGGAAAATATTATAACGGCTTTTTAATTTTGGAAATTGAAAATCCACAGGCAACAATAAATTTGTCTTTTCCCGACACATCGATGCGTCTATTGCTTGTAATGCTTTCACTAGCCTTTCCATACCCGCCGGTCTATCGCAAATCGAAGTCATGGCCAATACATAAGAGCCCGCTGCCATTTCCATTTGTAAATGATACTGCTCCAACAGCTTTTGATACAAGGATAAACCACTTTCCCTTGTTCCTTTCACAGAAATCAGTATCTTGGAAATATCAAAATGCTCTGTTTCTATTAAACACAAGTTTTTTAGTTTTTTCAACTCTTTTCTTGTATCGATTAAAAGCCTGGTATACGCAGAGAACAATTGCTCCCGTTTCGTTTGGTTTTCCAACATCGAAAGACAAACATCTATACTTGCCATCAGTATATAAGATGGACTGCTGGATTGAAACATTTGCAGATAAAAACCCACCCGTTCCCAATCCACCCGTGTTCCTTGCCCATGAATCAAGGCTGTTTGGGTCAAACTCGGCAAGGTTTTGTGCAAACTGTGAATGACAATATCCGCCCCGAATGCCAACCCATTCAAAGGAAAGGCTTCATGAAAACCAAAATGGGCACCATGGGCTTCATCCACAATCAAAGGAATACCTTTTTGATGGACACAGGCAGAAATCGCCTTGATATCAGACACAACACCATCAAAGGTCGGTGATGTAATGAGCACCGCTTTTACATTTGGATAGGTTTCTAAAGCCTGCTCTATTTGAAGCAGAGAAATACTTTCATTGAGGTCTGTTTCTTTATTGTAATGGGGATATAGATACCTAGCTTGTAATTCATTGAGAAAAATACCATGATATACGGCTTTATGGCAATTTCGAGCCACCAAAATCTCATCGCCCTTTTTTGTACAAGCCATAATCCCACTTATAATACCCGCAGTACTGCCATTCACCAACAAGGCTGTTGCATCGCTCCCATACAGCTTGGATGCTCTTTTTTCTAAGTCCCTGACAGGTCCTTGTTGATTGGGCTGATGCAAATCATCAAAGCCCTCTATTTCCGTAATGTCATAGCAATAAGGCAAACCGGTTTGATTTAAAGCAGGATTTCTCTTTCCACCCGGCATATGAAAAGGGTAGATATCAGATTGGGTATACTCTTTTAAGATTTCAAATAAGGGTTTCACTTATGATTACCCACCTTCTATTCAATTATAACATGATTATAGCACCACTGTTTCAAAACCAAAAATTTTTGCAACATTTTGTAAATATGGTACCATTTCTCCTTGCATAATCACCGCATGGTGAGAGGACAATGCTTCCATGACCCGGTGGCCGCTTTTATTTTTATAATGAATCAAAGCACCATTGCGACAATCCGAACCGGGATATTGTACATAACTTACAATCTCTGCTTCTATCATGGTTATTTTTTTCATATTGGCATGGATTTTTGCCAAGGTGATGGGCCCCTCTTTCAAACGGCAATCTATCACAATTGCATTCTCATCTACGATTTCCAAAACTTTTTTTCCCATAGTCCACTGGGTACAAAAAGACCGGGGTGCTAAACCAAAATAACCGCAATGCACCCCCAAGGCATAATGACTTACATCCCCCTCCACTTCCGGAAAAGAATCTATTTTCTCATGCTTTAACGCTGCCATACCCAAAAGGAAAGGATAAATATTTGTTGTCATGGTGGGCACCTTACAACTATGATACATAATATACTGACTGAGCAATGAGACCAAATCTCCCTCACAAACCCACATCTTTTTATCATACTCAAATAACCAATCCCAAGCCAAACAAGGGGTAGATTTCGCATAAAAGGACTCATTCAAACAATTGGCACCAAGCCCTTTGATATCACCAAACTCATCCATGACTTCTTTCATTGCCAAATACAACTTTACAGCAGCTCGAATCTGCTCCCCGCTCAAATCAACGTAAGGTACCTGCCGCTCTTCCCATAATTGATCTGCAAGTTCATCTGCGATTAAAGCCGCCCGCTCATTTAATTTTTTATAACTATAATAAATAATCTCTATACCAAACGCCTCTTTTAGGCGATCCACACATTCTTTTTCCCACCAGTAAAACCGTTTGAAAATACCGGCCTGCATACCCTCTCCGGGCGTATCTTGAAACATCAAAAACTTTGTCCCTTGCGCCATTTCTTTTTTCATACCGATTGCCCTTAACACCACCTTTGCCATTTCAATGTTATAAGGGCTAAATACCGTTAGGTCTAACTCTTCCCGTAAGTAAGCCACAATTTCCCAGTCCCACATTTCCACCGTACCAAAAGATGAGGTTAACACAACGATTGGTTTGTTTATCTGCTTTAATTCTTTTTTGTGGGCAAACGCCGCTCCGATCAATTGTGGGAATACCACTGCATCATATGCACCATCCGAACATTTTTCTACCGGACAAGATGGTAAAAACTCGGCCTCCGGATATAACGTTATTAACGTTTTCAACTGGATGGAAAATGCCTCTTTTTCCTGCTCATTTTGCGCACTAAAAAATACTGGTAATACTTTTGCTTTCATCACTTCTCCTTTACATAAAATGGATACCATACTGTCTTTATAGATTTTCCCTATTTATGCCTTACCAAGCATAAGCCTCCGGGGCAGGACCTCCGGGGCCAGGAAAGATTTCATCAAATGCGGCCAACACATCCGCTGTTAGCTTCACTTCCAAAACCCGTAAGCTTTTCTCTAAATGCTCCAAGGTCCTAACGCCAATCACCGGTCCGGTCAAAGCCGGATTCACCATCGTCCAAGCCAACGCAGCATCTGCTTCCACAAGACCGGCCTCTTTGCAAACCTGAGCAAAGGCGGTTACTTGCTCCCGTGCTCCATCTGCCTTCCCGGCACTACGAACGGCATTTTTAGACGCACCAGCCAACATACCGCCGGCCAAGGGCCCCCAAGCCAAAAACCCAATCCCCAAAGCTTCACAAGCCGGTATCACCTCTAATTCCGGCAAACGACAGTTCAAATTATAGCAATCCTGCTCAATGACAATTCCTAAGAAATTGCGGCGTTTTGCTTCGCCTTGCGCCCGAGCGATCTCAAAAGCCGGGAAATTACTGGCTCCGATATAATCGATATAACCTCGATCAAAGAGATTTTGGAACACATCCCAAGTTTCATCCCAAGTTACATTTCGGTCAATATGATGCATATAATAAATCTCTACATGATCCGTTTGCAACCTGTTCAAAGAGTCCTGCAAATGACGGCGCACCTTATAAGTGGATAAACCCGGCACCGTATTGGGACCATCATAGGGGTTGCGCATATCTTCATGGACCTTGGTGCTCAAAACCACGCGTTCCCGACGCCCGCCACCTTGGGCGAACCACCTGCCAATAATTTCTTCGGTGATACCCTGCTCATTATTAAAAAAACCATAATTATTGGCTGTATCAAAAAAGTTAATACCCGCTTCCAAAGCAGCGTCCATGATTTTAAACGCTTCCTGCTCAGGGGTAGAAGTACCAAAATTCATGGTACCCAAGCAAAGCCTGCTCACGTACAATCCGGTTCTTCCCATTCTTGTATATTCCATATTTTCTTCCTCCACATTCTGAATCGTAGTCGTGATTTACATCCCGCTCCAGAGATGAAATCGTTTTCCTCATTTACAAACCTTTTCCGACACTTTTTGTGCCGCAGACTCCATCAGCAAATAAAATGCCTGACTTTCAGGTGAAACCCCCGGTGAAATAAAATGAGGTGCTCCACAGGAATCTTTCACCAACCCATAGGCATCCACTTTGCTATTTGCCGCCTGTCTACATTTCTCCGCCACTTTCAAATATTCTTTAGGCACCCAACCACTGCAAACACCACGGTAAATCGTGTAACTGAGCATTTCCGGAAAATAACTGTCCACAAACGTACCCGGATCATCTAAAATATCATGAGAAAAACCATCTTCCCGAATATAAGCCGCCGTTGCCTGAATCAAATGCAACGCTTGTTTTTCCAGCCCCTGGCGCTCCTGTTCCATATCCTTTGGAAGCATGTCAATTACCCGCGCCAAACCGGACATTGCCCAACCATTTCCAACACCCCAAAATTCTCGACGATCAAAGCTTTGCTTGGTTTCATTCCACTTATGACTGACCAGATTTGTTTCTTTGTCCAATAACTTGTCTAAATAACCGTTGATTTGTTTTATCGCTTCTTTGTAATAACCTGCATCAGCTAAAAATGGAGGTAACATATACATAGAATCTACCCAAAAAACAGCATGGTTGACAAAATGATACACAATCCCATCTTTGTTTCTTGGCGCATGATACAATGCCCATTCCAGCAATCCATCATAAGCTATTTTTAAATCTAAGTCATTGGTCTTTTGAAAAGCATAACGAATGCCCGCCCCATTGGAACAAGGATCCGTTGCCGCTTCTTGCTCGCCAATCTCAGCCACACGTCCATCCTTGATACGCCGATAGGCTGCTTCCTTGGCCAAAAGAATGGCTGTTTCTTCATCTCCTAGGGCGATAAAAGCATCCAATGTCACCCCTTGCTCCCAAGAATGACGCTGCATGGCTAACAGTGCCCGCTTTACTTTATTGATTTTGTTTGTCAGGCTCATATACACTCCTCTTCATAAAACATCGTACCTTTCCTCAGATTATTTGTCTTTTATCATATCATTGGAAATCAAAGATAAACAGGGTTTTTAAATCAGATTAATACTCATAACATATTCCTTTTTAATCTATAAGTATCATAAAGTCTGATTACTCCTGTGTCAAGATATGAAATATTATTCTTTAAGCTAATAAAGAATAATACATCTAAATATAAAAAAAGTGACTAGATTATCCATACATCTTAACTGGATTAACCATGTTATTTGAATTCACAGTATGTTAATATTTATCTCATAAATGAAAAGGAGGATTTATTTACATGAAAAAATTGATTGCATTACTGATTATTGTGATTATGGCAGCTAGCCTCTTCGTAGGCTGTGGAAATAATCAAACAACTGACACAAGTACAGACACTGCTACGGCTGACGATGCTGCTACTGATGATACTGTAGTTTCCGGAGACATGGAAGTCGTAGAGCTTAACGTTTTGATTGGTCAACCACGTTTTAGAGCTCAGTATGAAGCATTTTTCGATAAATTCATCGAAAAAATGGCTGGTGAAGGTATAGATCTGACCATCAACTTGGAAATGCCCGGTGATGATGAAGTTACCACAATTCTTCAAACCAGATTCGCTTCCAACAACTCGCCTGACGTTTTCAATTTCCATCCAACCAACAATGCTCCCATTTTCTTTAGAGCCGGTTGGTTTGCAGATTTATCTGATCAACCTTTCGTTGCTGACCTTTGGGATGATGTTAGGGATTCTGTAACCTTTGATGGACAAACCGTTGGTGTACCACTTGAATCCGCCCAATGGGGTATGCTCTACAATCAAGACATCTTTGATGAACACGATTGGGAATTGCCAAGCACCCTTTCTGAAATGGAAGATTTGATTGCTGAAATGGAAGCTGCTGGCGTAACACCTTTTGTACTTAGCTATGGCGAAGGTTGGTTGCCACAATTACTTCTACCTTTGACTGTTGGTAGTTTGATTCAAACTGAAAATCCAGACTTTATTGAGCAAATGAACGCCGGTGAAACCTCTTTTGCCGAATTCAGGCAAATGTTTGATATCATGGACTTATCCAATGCCCATGGGACTCCAAATCCTTTTGAAGTTGGAGCAGACCAAGGTGCTGCTGATTTTGCAAACGGTGCTGCTGCTATGTATATCCAAGGACCATGGATGGCAGATTCTATCCTTTCTGTGAATCCTGATATACGTTTCTCTGTTGCTCCATTGCCAGTAGATAATAACCCTGATGGAACGCTTATCAACGTAGGTTTCTCCAATGCACTAGGTGTATCTGCATTTAGCGAGCACCAAGAAATCGCGGCAAAATTAATCAACTTTGTATTAGACCCGTCTGTTACCAACGAATTATTTGAAAGCCTAGGCTTTAATCCTGTATCAGCTGTTCAAACATTTGATGTTCATCCATGGCAAGTAGAATCTTCTGCTCTTATAGCAGCAGGAAGATCTTACAATGATACTTTGATTCCAGGACCGGTTAGAACTGCTTCTGAAAGTGCTTTCCAAAGCTACTTTGCGGGCACAATGAACCAGGACGAAGTAATCGCTGCTCTTGACCAGGCTTGGGCTGACTATATTGCACAACAATAAGTTAAATCCGTATGGATAAGCTAAAAAAGGTTTGCCGAGCATGCTCTTGGCAAACCTTTTCTGAAACACTTTTAGAATGTTTCTTGATTGATTTATTTATCGTTGTACCATATACTTGAAATACTACTGACCAATGCCACAAAAAGGAGGTTACTGAATGGCACAATTTACCAGATACCATAAAAAACATCGTAGTATGATGGAAAAAATAAGTGATCAAAGAAATGTCAAATATCTACTCCTTTTTGTCATGCCGGCCTTTCTTTTTTATGTTGTTTTTCTATTGGTGCCCATATTAGGAGCGTTTTATTATAGTTTGACCGACTGGTCTCCGGTTCGCCCAAATTATAATTTTGTAGGCCTTAACAATTATGTTCGGGCGTTTACCCAAGATCCACAGTTCATCAATTCCCTTTTGTTAACATTGCGCTATACTGCTTTTGTGTTTGTATTACAAAATGTTTTTGCTTTAGGACTTGCTCTTATGATTGAAACAAGAGGACGGTCAAAAGCTTTCTTTCGAACGATTTTCTTCTTGCCAAATATGCTTAGCTTAGTTATCTCCTCTTTGATGTTCCGCTTTATTTTTACCAATGTTTTCCCAGAGCTTTCTGAAAGACCCTTTCTTGGCTTTTTAGAACAAGGTTGGCTCGGCAATCCAAGTGTAGCTTTTTATTCCATTCTAATTGTTGTTTTATGGAATGGCGTTGGTTATATGATGGTTATCTACTTAGCAGCATTACAAGGCGTACCGCAAAGTTTAATTGAAGCTGCTATGATTGATGGTGCCGGTGGAGCAAAGCGGTTGTTTAAAGTTACAATTCCTATGATTATGCCAGCACTTACCATCTGCTCATTTTTGACACTCATTCGCTCTTTCCAAATTTTCGATGTTGTCTTTCGATTGACAGGTGGCGGGCCCGGTCGTGCCACGCAAGTCATTGCGATGAATATTTACGAGGAAGCCTTTTCCAATAACTTCCTCTTTGGCTACGCAAATGCAAAAGCAATGATTTTCTTCGGGATTATCCTAGTGATTACTCTAATTCAAACCTTTGTTATGAAACGTCTGGAGGTGGAATCATGAGAAAGAAAACGCCATTTAGTTACTTTATTTTGGTTTTATTGCTTATTTTTGGATTTATTGCTTTCTTCCCGATTTACATGGCGATTATCAATTCCTTTAAAGACCAGGGAGAAATTTTTAATTCCGTTTTGGCTTTTCCAACCTCTTTTCGTTTTGAGAACTATACCGGAGCATTAGAACGAATCAACATCTTGCAAAGTGCACTAAACACCTTAATTGTTACCGTTATTGGTTTAACGGGCATCACGATTTGTTCTTCTATGGCAGGCTGGAAGTTATCTCGTACCAGCGGCAAGTTAAGCAATCTATTTTTCATCTTCTTCTTGTCCTCCATGCTGGTACCCTTCCATGCAATTATGATTTCAATTACACGGGTCGCTACAACTTTAAGCATTCAAGATAATGTGATTGGACTTGGTTTTATCTACATTGGCCTTGGAGTCAATTTAGCAATCTTCCTCTATCACGGTTTCGTCAAAAGTGTTCCCAGAGAATTAGAGGAATCTGCCAGAATGGATGGCTGTGGCGAACTACAAATATTCTTACGGATTGTCTTCCCCTTGCTGAAGCCAATCACTGCTACCATTTTGATTTTGAACAGTCTTTGGGTTTGGAATGACTTCCTATTACCCTTGATTATGCTGTCTAATGTCAACAATCAAACCCTCATTTTAGCAATTAATGCCCTGTTTGGTGAGTTCCATACAGATTGGCCTAAGGTCTTGGCAGCACTCATTATGGTCTCATTGCCGGTTTTAATTTTCTATATTATCTTCCAAAAGAATATCATGAAAGGAATTGCGGAAGGTGCCATTAAATCCTAACTAAATAAAAAGGAGGAATGTTTCTTTGACAACTGCAAAAGTGTATGTAAGTAAAATGGGAGCCGAGAAAATGCTGGTTCCCGGAAAAGATATTATTTTTAAACCTAATGTTTACGAAGAAAATCAAGTCATCAACATTGTACCAGATTTATGCTATCAAGAAGTATTCGGCTTTGGTGCAACCTTTACCGAATCCTCTTGTTTCAATTATGCAAAATTAAGTCCTAAAAATCAGGAAACCGTTCTAGAGGCTCTTTTCGACACCGAAAAAGGACTGGGCTTAAATTTCTGCCGCACTACAATCAATTCTTGCGACTTTGCTACAGAACGTTATATTTATGTGACAGACGACGACCCGTCTTTAAAAACCTTTTCCATTGAACGAGATTTAGAAACCATCATTCCTCTAATAAAAGCAGCAAAAAAACGCTCCAAAGATTTGCTTTTATTCGCTTCTCCTTGGAGCCCACCAGCCTGGATGAAAGATAATAAAAAAGTCATCAACGGTGGACGTTTGTTAGATGAATACTATCAAACTTGGGCCGATTATTTTGCTAAGTACTTTGAAGCATACAAAAAAGCGGGGATTGACTTTTTTGGCTGTTCCGTTCAAAACGAAGCTGCTGCCTGGCAAACTTGGGAAAGCTGCAAATACACCGCTGAAGAAGAAGGCATCTTTGTTACCAAACACTTACGTCCTACCTTAGACAAATCCGGCTTTAAACATCTCAGCATCCTAGTTTGGGATCACAACCGGGAACGCCTTTTAGAACGAGCCATTGGTACCTTTGCTGTGCCCGGCGCAAAAGATGATATATGGGGGCTTGCTTACCACTGGTATTCCGGCGACCATTTCTTCGCTTTGGATATGACAAAAAAAATGTTCCCAGATAAACCTTTGATTTTAAGTGAATTTTGTTATAGCGAATTCGACATAACGGATGAAGCACCTAGTGTTCATTCCGGATGGAAAGAAGCTGAAAATTATTTAGAAGAGTATATCGACAACTTCAATCATCATATGTCCGCTTTCTGTGGATGGATTATGATAGGAGATTTAAAGGGCGGTCCCTACCATGACCGCGTTGTTGGTTGCAAAGCACCTATCGTTGCAGATTTCGACAATGACAAAATCACCATTGAGCCCATTTACTACGCAACGGCTCACTTTAGCCGTTTTGTAAAACGGGGCGCAACCAAAATCGGCGTTAGCTACTTTTCAAAGGATATCAAAGCGACCGCCTTTCAAAACCCAGATGGAGAATTAATCTTAATTGTATTAAATAAGACTGACAAGGAAACAGATATTTTCTTCCGCCTTAAAGAAAAGACAGCCGAAGTTACATTGGCGGCACGCTCTTTGTCAACTTATGTAATCTAACCAGAAATGGCCCTAGAGGAAAATAGCATAAAAGTCAAAGGAGGTGTATCGTGAAATTTCGAAAAAAAATAATTTTAACATACACAACTTTTCTCGTCATCATCTCTTTTATGTTTGCAGGTATGTTTTATGTTATTAATGCGAACCACTATTTAGAGCAAGAGTTCGAAACGATTCGCACCTCCTCCAATGTAAAAATGCAGCAGATGGAGACCATTATTCGAGACATGGATTCAGCTATTTTAATTGTTTTATCAGACATTGAAGTTTTAAATTCGTTGCGAACATTTTCCCGAATGCGTTTCGATACTTTAGGAGAGCTACTTTTTCACGAAGCAAGTGCAACGATACAACTAAAAATGAACTCTTTTTACTTATCGGATCGTTTTTATCGAATGGTCGTTTTTAACGACCAAGATAATGTGATTGCAAACAATACCTTTAAAATAAACCGAGGCATCAACAGCAACGCACAATTTGCAGATTTTCCCTATCTGGAAGCAGTTCGGTCAAACAATGGACGTTCCACTTTAATTGGACTCCATACTGATACTTGGGGAAACACCTATCGTCCTGAGGTGATTTCTTATGTAATGGGAATTGAATATACCAATATGGGCTTTATCGAAGTACAAATGACCAATAACAGTCTTCGTGATATATTGGTCTCCTCGGAAGATGACTACGATTATATTTTCTTTACCGCAGAAAAAGATTTACTTTTTTCCACCAACCTAGACTTAGATCCTGAACATTATTTAGCCCTGATTGAGCTGTTTGATAATCAAGTGCAAGAGATTACGGAGGAAAATGGTAGCTCGATTCTAATTCATGCTTCCTATTCGGAAAATGGTAATTTCTATCTATTGACCATTTCCAACACGAATGTACGAAACGATCTTCTACAAGCAGTACTACCTTTTAGTGCCCTTTTGCTGCTCGTGGGCATTCTTGTTTCAATTGCCTATATTAGCCTCACTGCAAACCAACTAACCAAACCGATTCATGAACTTCAACATGTCATGGAAAATACACGTTTAGACAATATCATGGAAACAGAAATGCCTGCGAAAATTTCTGATGACGAAATGGAAGCACTCTATATTACCTACAAAGATTTACTAGAGCGTTTAAATGCCTCTATGCTGAAAGAGGAGCGTTTATCTGTCATGCAACTGCAAGCACAATTTGACTTGCTCCAAGCCCAGGTGAATCCTCATTTCATCTACAATGTCCTAAATGTCCTTTCTGGTCGAGGACTTCAAGCAGACGACAATGTAATCTGTGAAATCTGCTCGGATTTGGCAAAGATGTTACGTTACTCTACAAATACGAAGGACAAGTATGCCACCGTTCAACAAGAAGTTGAATATTTGCAGCTTTATTTGAGCATTCTCAAATATCGCCATGAACACAAACTTAATTACGAAATCTCCACAGACCCAACCCTCGAAAGCAAGATATTGCCCCGAATTGTTCTCCAACAATTTGTAGAAAACTCCGTCTACCATGGAAGCTCTACCGTTGATGAAACCATTACAATCTCCGTACTTGGTGAATCGTTAAAAGACGGCTGGCGTCTTCAAATCATCGATAACGGCAGTGGCATTTCAACAGAAAAACTGACAGAGATTCAAAACTCCATGGCAGAAGTACGAGAACGTCTTTCCGGTCATCGTCATCATGTAGAAATGGAAATTGGTGGTATGGGTCTGGTCAACTCCTATGCACGCCTATATATTCTTTATCCGGAGGAAATGGACTTCTCAATTACTTCAAAGCCCGGACAGGGGACGACTGTGACCATTTGTATCAAATCGACTTAAGCTTCTTGAATTTAGAAAAGCGAGAAAAACAATGTATAAAGTAATTGTAGTAGATGATGAACCCGCCGCTTTAAATTATGTTTGTCTGGTTCTCGAAAAAAAATATCCCGGCTTTACCTTGGTGGGACGTGCTGGCAATGGCCTGGAAGCCTTGGAACAGATTACTAAACTACAACCGGATATCTTAATTACCGATGTGCAAATGCCGAAAATGAATGGGATTGAATTGGTTTCAAAAGTGAAAGAACACTATCCAGATATCTTAAGTCTCATTGTCAGCGGATATTCGGAATTTGAATATGCCAAGCAAGCTTTGGCATCTGGTGTCTGTGACTACCTTTTAAAGCCTTTGGCACCTTCTGATATTCAACAGGTGTTGGAACGCTTAGAAAAGAGATTGGATCGGTTATATTACGAAAAGCGTAACGAGGCTTTACAAGCACTTTGTCATGGCGAGGACGTAACTGAAAGTCAACTACGCTATTTCCCTGCCGGAAATTACTATGCTTTTTTATGTCGTCGCAATGGTTTACCTATGCGCTTTTCTCATAAGACCAGCAGAGAACTCTTTCCAAACCCAGAAGAAAAAATCTATATCTTTGGCCGTGATGGATTAGAAGGGCTTCACGTGATTCCTGAGTCCTTATTGGCGGTGCAAAATTACAGCAAGTTAACCAAACAGTTATATAACAAGTCCCTCCAAAAAAAGTCCTATGTAACAGCAATTACCTATTCTGAATCATTTAAGTTGAAAGATTTAAATCAAGTGGCAAAAAAGCTTTACCATAAACTTGACGAAACCATTGTAATTGGCAAAAATCAGCTCATCAACGAAAAAACACCTGGATTCAACCACCAAAACGACAAATCTGAAAAAGAGGCTCTAAAAGAAATGGAATATGTCTTGCGCTACCAAGAATTAGAAAAAATCTTACCAAAGCTAGAAAAACTGTTTGAAATTTGGGAAAAACAAAACTATAGTCAACTTTATATTGAAGCACGTGTAACCTATTTCTTCCAATTAATTATGCATTCTCGAAAGACAGCCCTAGAAGTAACGGAAATTGAATTTTTAATCGACGATGCTTTTTACTCCGTAAGTAAGATGGAAGAAGTAAAAGACAGCATCTTAGGGATTGTGAAAATGTGCATCCCAACCCTAGAAAAGGAAAACATCGACGACAAAGAAAAGCTATTCCATTCCATACAGACCTATCTAAACGAACATTTGGAACAAGAAATAACCCTAAACGGTATTTGCCAAGAATTTGGTCTTTCCCAAACCACATTAAGTAGAATGTTTCGCAAATACGAGAACACCTCGTTTCATAATTATTTGACCAAAATCAGAATCCATAAAGCACAAACGTTCATGCAAAAGGATTCAAAAATTTATATCAAAGACATTGCCCAACGCGTCGGTTATTATGACCAATTTTATTTTAGTCGCTTGTTCCGCTCAATGACAGGAATGTCTCCCAAAGAATATGCTGACAAAATAAGAGAAGAAAAAAATACATAAAAAACAATATTTTAGGAGGTTTTTCATGAACGAAAAGATTTTTAACATTCAAAAATATGCAGCCTGTGCCCGCCAAGTAGTGGCAGAGGGAGTTGTCTTACTGGAAAATCGTGACAACCTGATGCCTTTGGCAGAAGGAACAACAGTCGCGCTGTTTGGACGAAGCCAATTCAATTATTTTAAAAGCGGCACCGGCTCCGGTGGTATGGTTAATGCACCCTATATTACCGGTATCAAAGAAGCCATAGAACAATACACTTCCTTGGTTTTGAACAAAGGTGTTCTGGAAATCTACGAAGAGTGGCTAAAAGATAATCCTTTTGATGAAGGTGTCGGTTGGGCCAATGAGCCTTGGTTTCAAAAAGAAATGCCTCTTTCAGAGGATTTGGTTCGTAAAGCCAAAGAAGAGTCAGATGTTGCCATTCTTATCATCGGGCGAACAGCCGGCGAAGACAAAGATAATAGTGCCGATCCCGGCAGCTATCATTTAACAAATGATGAGCACAACATCCTTAACGTAATTACCTCCATTTTCGATAAGGTAATCGTTTTACTCAACGTTGGTAATGTAATTGATATGAAATGGGTTGATACATACAAACCTAATTCTGTCATGTATTGCTGGCAAGGAGGCCAAGAAGGGGGTAGCGGGGTCACTGACGTTTTAATGGGGAGCATCACACCTTCCGGAAAACTTGCAAATACCATCGCTTATCATGTTGAGGATCATCCTTCCCATGAGCATTACGGCGATGATCATGTAAACGAATACGTCGAAGACATCTATGTTGGCTATCGTTATTTCGAAACCTTTGCAAAAGACAAGGTGATGTATCCGTTCGGTTTTGGCCTTTCCTATACCACCTTTGATAAGAAACTTATCAACATCAAGGAAAGCAAGGGTGAAATCACGATCACCGTAAAAGTTGTCAATACCGGTGCAATAAAGGGGAAAGAAGTCGTACAATTTTATGTGGCTGCACCCCAAGGAAAATTGGGTAAGCCAATCAGAGCTTTATGTGGCTTCGGAAAAACCGCCGAATTGGCTCCAGGCGAAAGGGATGAAATCATAATTGTTGTTTCAAAATATTATATTGCCTCCTTTGATGATAGTGGTATCACCGGACATAAAAATAGCTTCGTCTTGGAAGCCGGAACTTATGATTTTTATCTCGGCGATGATGTTCGAATCGCAAAAAAGGCTTTCTCGATTACACTCGATGAGTTGGTTATTATGGATACCGTCGAAGAAAACCTAGCCCCGGTTGTTGCATTTAACCGAATGATCCCCGGCAACGCAATTGATGAAGACAGCTTTGCGGTGGCTTGGGAGCAAGCACCTCTCGCAGTAGAAGACCCGGTTGCAAAAAGAAATGCAAATCTGCCTGCCGATTTAAAATATACCGGAGACAAAGGTTATAAATTGACCGATGTTGCCGACGGCAAGGTTTCCATGCATGCATTCATTGCCCAACTCTCTGATGAAGATTTATGTTGTATCGTACGAGGTGAGGGTATGTGCTCAGAAAAAGTAACTCCCGGTACCGGTGGGGCTTTCGGTGGTGTTACCGACTCCCTTTTGGATTTTGGCATCCCTGTAGCTTGTATCACCGACGGGCCAAGCGGTGTCCGAATGGACTGCGGCACAATTGCTTTTTCCTTACCAAATGGTGCAACCAACGCCAGTACCTTTAACCTAGCACTCCAAACCGAACTTTACGAATACGAGGGCTTGGAATTAAGAAAACATCACGTTGATATGCTGACAGGGCCCGGCATGAATATTCATCGCCATCCTTTCAATGGGCGCAACTTTGAGTATTTCTCCGAAGATCCATTCATTACCGGAAAAATGGCGGCGGCTCAATTAAACGGACTACACAAATATGGTGTCACCGGAACTGTGAAGCATTTTGCCTGCAACAACCAAGAACATCGTAGAAATTTTGTCGAAACGGTTATTTCCGGCAGAGCGATCCGTGAAATTTATCTCCGTGGCTTTGAAATCACCGTCAAAGAAACCGATATGACCACAGTCATGACCACCTACGCACCAATCAACGGCTATTGGACTGCCAGTAGCTATGAGCTTTGCACCAATGTTCTCCGAAAAGAATGGGGCTTTCAGGGCCTTGTCATGACAGACTGGTGGGCAAAAGGAAATGACAAAGGCGAAGAAGGAACTTTGCAAAATGTTGCTTCTATGATTCGTGCCCAAAATGATCTTCAGATGGTGACACGAAATTCTTTGAAAAACTCTAATCATGATAATTCCGCCGAGGCTCTAAAAGCCGGAACGGTCACCAGAGGAGAGTACCAATTATGTGCTGCCAATATTTGTTCCGTCATCATTGGCATGCCTGTCTTTACTCGCTATCGTGGTATTGTCACGGAATTGGACACCTACCTAAAAAGTGTTTCTTTAGAGGACGAAGGTGCCAATGTAATTGGTTCTCCCATTACCATAAATGGCAAAGGAGAACTAGATATCCGCACCTTAGATACGAACAAATGTAAAAGCAATAGCTACCAACTTTTGTTACCAGAACCGGGGAACTATAAGGTTTCTGTTCTCTGCTACGTAACTACAGAACATGAAATATCAGAAAATGCCCAATTACCTTATTCCGTCTTCTGGGATGGTAAACTACTAAGAACCGTCACGTTAACTGCAAAAGACAGAACCCCTATGACTTATGAATTCCTCACCGGTCAAACAAATTCTGATAGCCTTTATTTAAAACTATACTTCTCCTTGGGAGGGATTGTGGTGAATAAGGTTGAAATTACATTGATAAAATAGGTTTATTCATGACATTTAGGCTGTACAAACAGTTAAATATGCATTTTTTTATTATGTATATTTACATTTTGTGACAGCCTTATTTTATTTTTTAGAATCAAATTAATACTCATAACATATCCATTTTGAACCCATAGGTATCATAAGGTTTGATTTGTTCTCATTTCCTATTCTTTACAAAGTATAAATACTTGTTAGAAATTCTCGTAGCTGTTACAATAATAATGATTTTTATTTCATGTTTTAAGGGAGATATCAGATGTATCAATTGTTAATTGTTGATGATGAAAAAAAAATATTAGAGGGAATCTCAGAAATTTTCCCTTGGAACAATATTGGCTTTGAAGTTGTTGGTAAATTTACCAAAGCCAAAGCTGCTTTGGCCTTTTTAGAAAACCATCCGGTTGATGTGGTGATGACCGATATCTCTATGCCGGACATGAATGGTTTAGAACTGGCAAAGGCATTAAAAAAATATCCGGATCTTATCATTGTTATCTTTAGCAGTTATAGTGATTATCAATATATGCGGGAAGCGATTACACTTGAAATTCAAGATTATCTTTTAAAACCGATTAATTATGATAAGCTTTCCAGCTGTTTTGAAAAAATCAAAACCCTTTTGGATGAAAAATTTTCAATCAACCGAAACACGGATGGCTCCTATTACGGAAAAATCTTAAAAAAAGTAGATGATTATTTAAGCAACCATTTCCGAGATGGCAGTTTGATTGAAGCCGCTGAACTGGTTGGTTTAAGCCCCAATTATTTATCAAAAATATATAAGGAAAACAAAGGGGTTAGCTTTAGCGAAAGCCTGACCAAAATCAGAATGCAACAAGCCGGCGAAATGCTCAATGATCCCACCCATAAAAGCTATGAAATTGCCTACTATGTGGGTTATGATAGTCCAAAGAATTTTACCAGAGCCTTTAAGTCCTATTACAAAGTAACCCCTAGGGATTACCGCAATGGCATCCGAAAAGATGAGGACGAAACATGCTAAGAAAATATTTTTTCAAACGTGTTAGAACTTATTTTCTTTATATGATTATTCCAACCTTAATCCTATTCATTGTTGTCGGTTATTTTTTCATCTCGATTCAACTAAGGCGCATTCAAGAGGGCGGGCAAGCAACATTATACAATCTTAGCAACAGCCTGGAAGTAACCGTTTATAACCTAGGTTATTATCTCGATGTTATGACAAGTAACTTTTCCTTTTCGCTGCCTTTGAGAAATATGCTTGCAACAAACACGATGCAGCAAAGTGACGTGGTTGCCTTTCATATGACACAAAACTTCTTTTCCAGTTTTCACTTGGCTTATCCCTATATACATTCCATGTATTTATATTTGGATGGCAATGACCGCTTTTTATCTTCTGCCTCCAGTCAAATTCCTACCATTGAACAATATTATGACAACGATTGGTTGGACATTTACCAGCAAATGGCAGATGATGAAATACGCTTTGCCAGCCAACGCCAAATCCATCGATATGCTTTTGACCAACCCGTACAGGTTATCACCTTGTTTCAAAGAATGTCCCACATGAATGGTGTGATTGTCATTAACATTGATTTGGATAAGTATCAAAATTTATTACGCAACGCAATGGTTACAGAATTTCAGAACCTCTTTCTTTTTAGTTCCCACAGAGATATGTTAGGTTCCATCACCACGGAGCAAAACAATGCCGCTTTTGAACGCGCATTTGCTCTCTTTTTTGACGACTTTTTGGCAACAGACGATTACGCTACATTGGATGGCAACTGGTGGCGTATAGACAATCATCTCTTTTTTTTAAATGCCCAATATTCCGAACAACTTAATATCTATAATGTTTCGGCAATTCCCTTTTCCTATTTGATTCATGAGCTTCGTTATTATTTGCTTTTGGTTCTGGCGATTCTTTTTCTCGATATTATGATTGTATTTTCCATCGCTTATTTGTACACACGAAGATCGTTCTTTTTTATTCAAGAATGTATCAATGTTTTTTCTGAGGCGGAAAAAGGTGAAGAAATCACCTATCAGGTTAGTGATGTAAAGGATGAATTTGGTATCATTTTGAACAATATGATTTATTTACACTTACGCAATAATCAAATGAAAATGAATTTGATGGAACGTCAATATCAATATGAACTATCGGAAAAAGCCGCCTTACAGCTTCAAATCAATCCGCACTTTATTTTTAATACCTTACAAATCATGGACTTTGAAATCATTAAAAATCTCGGCAAGCTAAGTCCCTTACATAAAATGACAATGCAACTATCTAAGGTCGTAAAATATGCCTTAACGGATCCGACAACAAAAGTCAATTTACGAGAAGAACTGGAATACCTAAAAGCTTATCTGGAAATCCTAAAGGTTCGTTTTGGGGATTTTATCATTACCTACTTTGAAGTCGATGAAAATGTCTTGGACTTTGAAGTGTTTCGCCTACTGCTACAACCCATTGTGGAAAACTGCCTTGAGCACGGCAAAAGAAAAGATGGGGGAAAAGAAAGAATCATCATTAAGCTAAAAATATATGATCGGGAAGATCAAATCTCCTTTGCTATCATTGACAATGGGGTTGGCATGACACAACAAGAATTAACAAAGCTGAATCAAAAAATATATTCCAAAGGTATGGATAACATTGGCTTAAGAAATGTAAACCATCGTTTGCTTTTACATTATGGAGAAGAAAGTGCCTTACAAATCCATAGTAAAAAAAACCTTGGTACCGCAGTATCCTTTCGTTTGCCAAAAACAAACAACAAAAATAAAAAATGAGAATAAATCAAACCTTATGATACTTATGGGCTAAAAATGAATAATTTTTGAGTATTAATCCGATTTTAAAGCTCTGTTTATTTTTTGTTCTCAGTGCTATGATTTAAAAAAATAATACAGGAGGAAGAAACATGAGAAAGAAAAATTTATTGGCACTTGGCCTTGCGGCCGTTCTATTGGGGGGCTTGTTTGCTGGCTGTGGCAACGGTGCTGCAACTGAAACAACTACGACCAACGATACCACAACCGAGGAGGCGGATTCTACCGATCAAGAAGAACCTGCTGATACCACCAATGGAGAGCAAATCAACCTAAGATTTTCCTGGTGGGGCGGCGAAAGCAGACACGAAGCAACATTGGCGGTGATTGAAGCCTTTGAAGCGGAACATCCTAACATCACAATCACACCGGAATTTAGTTCTATCGACGGATATGCCGCTCGTTTGACCACCCAGTTCGCTTCCAGAACCGCACCGGACATCATCCAAGTCGAAACAGGTCTTGGTTCTGAATATCAACGACAAGGTGTTTTGAAAAATCTAAGTGAGACCGATTTTGATTTTTCCAATTTTGACGAAAGCTTTTTAGAAATTGCTAAGTTCGGAACAGATTCTTATTGGGCCATTCCAACCGGCATGGGCGGTTCCGCACTTATTGTAAATCAAGATTTGGCAGATGCTGCCGGTGTTCCTATTACAGAACCCCACGAGTGGGAAGATTGGTTTGAATGGGGACGTTTGGTGAGAGAATATGATCCGGAAGCTTACTTGCTATCTGCATCCACGCCACTTGCTTATGCTTTTATTATCAGAGCCATGGCACGCCAAATGACCGGCGAAGCCATTGTGGATAGAGATTTTAACCTGACTTTAACGGAAGCTCAATTCGAAGAAATTTTTGACTTTATTCGACGTCTATATGAAGAAGAAGTAGCTGCACCAGCTTCTTACTTGGCACCTTTTGGTGAACAGCTGCAACAAGACCCCAATTGGGTTGCAGGACGTTATGTAGCAGCAATGGGATACTCTTCTTCCATCGAAGTATTTACTGCGGCAGCTCCGGATGTTACCTTTGCCAATGGCCGATTGCCCTTGTTACCGGATCGTGCCAATGATGGTTGGGTCACAGAGCCACCACAATTCATCGGTATTTATTATTACTCAGAACATCCGGAAGAAGCAGCTAAGTTTTTGAACTTCTTCTTCAACAATGCAGAGTCCGTCAGAACCTTGGGACTTGTAAGATCCATTCCACCAACCGCCTTTGCGCAAGAAATCATAGAGGGAGAAGGCTTGCTAGATCCTCTGATGATGGAGAGTGTTGAAATCAGTTTATCTTATAATGGTTTTTCAGATGGCGGTCCTACCACCTCAGCAGAAGTCCGGGCTATCTTAGAATCCGCTTTTGAAGACATTGCCTTTGGAACACTTACACCTGCTGATGCAGCAGCCAGAACTGTTCAACAAATCGAAGATTTTATCGCTGCAAATAGTAATTAAATTTTTCTGATTCATCTGTAGTGCCGGAACATCTTTCCTATTTCCGGTACTACATTTTATAGAAAGGATTTGCAGGATGAAAAAACGAAAATACAGCAAACGAGATAATAAAGCCTTTCTTTATTTATCCCCGTGGATTATTGGGATGTTATTGCTTCAAATATTTCCTTTTCTCACATCCTTTTATTACTCTTTAACCGACTACAATCCGGTTTCCCGGGACATAAATTTTATTGGCTTACAAAATTATATCCAGTTATTTACCAGAGACGTTGAGTTTTTCCAATCTTTACGTGCAACCATTCTCTATACGGTATATACGGTTCCTGCCAAAATCATCATGTCGCTTTTAATCGCCATCTTGTTAAACAAGGGCCGAAAAGGAATCGGGATTTTAAGAACCATCTATTATTTACCCTCCCTGTTTGGCGGCAGTGTGGCTGTTGCTATTTTATGGCGTGTGATTTTTATGGATCAAGGTTTGGTCAACAGCGTTATCAGCATGTTTGGCATTGGCACCATTTCTTTTTTTGGTGACCCAAGATTTGCTTTACCTACTTTAAGCTCTTTGGAAGTCTGGCAGTTTGGCTCTTCCATGGTTATGTATCTCGCCGCCTTAAAGCAAGTGCCGCAATCTTTATATGAGGCCGCAGACATCGACGGTGCCAGCAAAATTGCCCAATTTTTCAAAATTACAATACCACAGATATCACCCATTATTTTCTTTACCATTATTATGCAAACAATTGTAGCTTTACAGAATTTCACCTCCGCCTTTATCATCACCAATGGTGGCCCGGTTCGGTCAACCTATATGCTTGGCTTAAAGCTTTTTAATGACGGATTCAATTTCTTTAGAATGGGCTACGCCAGCGCAACTTCGTGGGTTATCTTTATATTGGTTTTAGGTTTTACTTTAATCATGTTTGGAACATCACGTTTCTGGGTTCATTATGGCGACAAAGCATAAGAAAGGAAAAAATAATGTCACGAAAAGCAAAAAAAACAACAAAAGAAATCATTATGTATATCGTCCTTATTATCATTGGTCTATTTATGATCTATCCTTTGATATGGATGTTCTTTTCCAGCTTTAAAACCAACGAGGAAATCTTTGGAAGTGTCGCTTTATTACCCCAAATGTTTAGCCTAGAACCTTTTATTCATGGTTGGACATCCGCAGGCGGGCTTACGTATGCTACTTTCTTTCGAAATTCCTTTGTTATGGTCGTACCAACCACCATTTTTACAGTACTTTCCAGCACTTTGGTGGCTTACGGTTTTGCCCGCTTTCATTTTCGGGGTAAGAAATTAGCTTTTGCGATTTTACTATCCACTTTGATGCTTCCAAATGCCATTGTAATCATTCCCCGTTATACCATTTTTAATTCTTTGGGTGTTTTAGACGGTTATGGTGCTTTTTACCTGATGTCTATATTGGCCTGCTATCCCTTTTTTGTCTATATGTTGGTTCAATTTATGAGAGGGATTCCTACGGATTTAGATGAATCGGCTTATATTGATGGTTGCGGCACTTTTAAAACCTTAACTTTGATTTTATTGCCTATTTTAAAACCAGCTTTGTTTTCCGCCGGTTTATTTCAGTTTTTATGGACCTACAATGATTATTTCAACTCGTTGATTTTCATTCACAGTGTTTCTCGCTTTACTGCCACCATGGCTCTACGCTTATCTCTAGATGCAGAGTCTGTGGTAAATTGGGGTAGCGTTATGGCAATGTCCTTTTTGGTGGTATTGCCCTTAGTCATATTATTCTTTGTTTGCCAGAAATATTTTGTTGATGGAATCGCAACAACCGGCCTGAAAGGTTAAAACAACTTATTTACGAAAGGAGTTATCACACAAATGGAAAAAAAAGTATTTCCCCCCGATTTTGCATGGGGCGTTGCAACAGCCTCTTACCAAATAGAGGGCGCTTACGATACCGACGGACGAGGCGAATCCATCTGGGACCGGTTTTGCACCATTCCGGGCCGCATTTTAAATGGAGATGATGGCAAAATAGCTTGCGACCATTACCACCGCTATCCGGAAGATGTTGCCCTGATGAAAAGCCTAGGTATCAAATCCTATCGATTTTCTATCTCCTGGTCGCGTGTCTTTCCCAAAGGAACAGGCGAAGTCAATCAAATGGGGCTTCAATTCTACAAAAACCTGGTTCATGAATTGTTGGAACATGGCATTGAACCTTTTGTAACACTATACCATTGGGATTTACCCCAAGCATTACAAGATCTCGGTGGTTGGGCCAATCCCAACATGCCGACATATTTTTTGGATTATGCAAAACTTATTTTTCAGGAACTGGGTGACAAAGTCACAAAATGGATGACTTTAAATGAGCCTTATTGTGCTGCTTTTTTAGGCAATTATGAGGGTCGCCAAGCCCCGGGAATAAAGGATTTTTCCACTGCCCTTTCTGTGGCTTACAATCTATATGTAGGACACGGCTTGGTGGTTGAATATTTTAGAAACGAAAATATGATTGGCGAAATTGGAATTGCCTTGAACTTAATGCCTCGTTTGCCTTTCACAAACAAGGAAGAGGACATTAAAGCAACGGAATATGCTGACGGTTATATCAATCGTTGGTTCTTGGATCCGATTATCAAAGGTACATATCCGCAAGATATGATAACACTTTATCGGGAAAAAGGTGTTGTATTACCGGAGTTTCAAGAAGAACACCTACGTTTAATGAGCCAAAAACTAGACTTTATGGGGCTTAACTATTATAATGATTTTTGGGTAACCGCCGATGAAACTGTATGGCCATTGGGCTTTTCCCTTAAAAATCCGCCCTTTGCACCGGTCAATGATCGGGGGTGGCCGGTTACGGAACAAGGCCTTACCAAAATGCTTTTACGCTTAAAGAATGAATATGGTATTGATACCATTTACATTACCGAAAATGGTACCTCTCAACCGGATACCCTGTCCTTAAATAAAACCGTTGGTGATGGTATCAGAATTGATTATCTCCACCGCCATTTACTTGCAATGCATGATGCCATCGCCCAAGGTGTTAATGTCAAAGGGTATTTTCAATGGTCTTTGTATGATAATTTTGAATGGGCTTTTGGTTATTCCAGTCGTTTTGGTATTGTTTATGTTGATTTTAATACCCAAGAAAGATTTGTAAAGGATAGCGGTTTTTGGTATGCAAATCTAATCAAAGAAAATGCCATTTGATTTCTGCTTTTCTATGCATGTACAAAATGAGCACAAAAAAAGGAGCGTTTATGAAATATAATAGTCAAAAAATACGAGTGCTTGCGCCGGAAATGGATCCGCTCAAGTTAGGTATGGGTTGGACTTTGGCTGATTTGGAAAAACCACAAATTCTTGTGGAAAGTACCTTTGGTGACAGCCATCCGGGCAGTGCTCATTTAGACAAGCTTGTTGCAAAGGTGATGGACGGCATTCAGGATGCCGGCGGAAAAGGTGCGCGGTTTTTTACCACCGATATGTGTGATGGCATTGCACAAGGTCATGATGGTATCAACTATTCCTTGGTTAGCCGGGAAATGATTGCGAACATGATTGAAATTCATGGTGGTGCCAATGGCTTTGATGCCGGTGTTTATATTGCAAGCTGTGACAAATCTGTTCCCGGTACCTTGATGGGAGCTGCTCGCCTGAACATGCCGGCCATATTTGTGACCGGTGGTGTCATGAATGCCGGGCCTGATTTATTGACCTTAGAACAAATCGGAATGTACTCTGCCATGCAAAAACGGGGAGAAATCAGCGAAGAACAATTGACTTATTACAAACACAATGCCTGCCCGACCCAAGGAGCATGCTCTTTTATGGGCACAGCTGCAACCATGCAAATCATGGCCGAAGCTTTGGGCTTGATGCTGCCCGGAACGGCACTGTTACCGGCGACCGGCGAGGCATTGTTGGCTGCGGCATATCAAGCAGGCAAACGGGTGGTGGAAATGGCAAAGGAAAATCAAAGCGTAGATGATATCGTGACCATAAAATCCTTTGAAAATGCCATTATGGTGCATGCTGCGATTTCCGGTTCCAGCAACTCCTTGTTGCATCTCCCGGCCATGGCCAAAGAGTTAAATCTGGAAGTTGATGGAGATACCTTTGATCGAATCCATGCCCAAACTCATTATCTGTTGGATATTCGCCCAACCGGTAAATGGCCTGCTCAATTTTTCCATTATGCAGGTGGAGTACCGGGGGTAATGGAAGAAATAAAGCATCTCCTCCATTTAGATGTGAACACAATCACCGGGAAAACGTTGGGGGAAAACTTAGAAGCTTTAAAACAGAGCGATTACTATAAAAAGTGCTACGCCCATTTATCCCATTGGAATTTGCAAAAAGAAGATATTTTGCGTCCTTATAACCAACCCCTTGGAAAAGAGGGAGCTATTGCTGTCTTACGAGGAAACTTGGCACCTGACGGTGCTGTCGTGAAGCACGCCGCGGTGCCAAAAGAAATGTTCCAAGTTACGCTTATCGCCTATCCTTTTGATTGCGAAGAAGATGCTTTGGAGGCCGTGTTGTCAAAAAAAGTAAAACCCGGAGATGCTGTTATCATTCGTTATGAGGGGCCAAAAGGCTCCGGTATGCCGGAAATGTTTTACACAACAGAAGCCATTTCCAGTGATGCAAATTTAAGCAAAAGCATTGCTTTGCTGACAGACGGACGTTTTTCCGGCGCAACACGAGGACCGGCCATTGGACATATTTCTCCGGAAGCAGCAGTGGGTGGTCCCATTGCCTTAGTTGAAAAGGGGGATCTCATTCGCTTGGATATTCCAGTGCGTGGATTAAACATTGTAGGGATTAAAGGTGTAGAAAAAACACCTGCGGAAATCGAAGAAATTTTGGCCAAACGCCAAAAGCAATGGAAAGCAAAAAAACCAAAGTATAACAAAGGGGTTTTAAAAATTTATGCGGAACATGCCGTTTCACCTATGAAAGGTGGGTATATGGAATAGATATTAAATAACATAAGAACCAATAGGGGCTGGAAAAATATCCTACATCAGAAGAATCATTCAAAATCCACTTCACACCGAAACAACAAATGAAACTCTTCTTGATAGTGCTCCATTAAGATATCAAAAAATTTTTGGTAACCATCGGATATAAGCATCTCCCTTATTTTTCCATGCCCCAGCTGATAAGCACCACTTTTTTTCCTTTCTTCGTCCAATTTTTTCTTGCAAAACACAAGAATCAAATTTTTTCCATTTATCAAACCAAGAGCCAGCTCAAAATTATTTTCGCCCCTGACACTTAAGTCAAGTTTTTGTAACTCTTTGGCTTTTTTTATATCCCGTGGTTTCTCTTCTCTCACGAGAGCTACAGCCGCCTGCTTTGATTTCCTTATTTGATTTTCAATCTCTTTTATTTTCTTAAACATCCCTTTTCACCATCGTCTGTCTCACTCTCATACGCATACACCATTTAATCTACCAACTCTCCCCATTCCTTTTCTGGCGATAGCAAATAAATTCTTTCCGGCAGAAATTGTTTCAAATTGAGTAAGAAGAGGGGTTGAATTTGAAAAGGGGTGTAATAGGCCGGAAAGAATTTATTTGCTATCTACCATCACCATAAAGCTCTTTTAACTACCTATAACCATATCCTCCTTGGTAGGGTAATACTTTTTCAAAATTGCTACAAGCAATTGCCATGATATCCCTATCCCATAAGGTTTCTAATAAATCACCAATCAGTGCCACATACTCTTTACACAGTTCTTCCTGCTCACAATATATTTCCAACAAATGATTATAATACACATATTCATTGGGGTTTTCTTCGTGTTTTCTTGCATCCTGCCATTTATTCGGAATGACACTGATACTGATAAAGCCATTTCTTAATGTTTGAGAGCATATCTGCTGCAAGGATGTGATTTCTATTAATTCTGCAAAAAGTGCTTCTATCTCTTCATTCCACTGAACATACAATTGACAACTTAAATCAGTAAACATTTCATCGACAGAAGCATGGTTTCTTCTCATAAAATCAAAATTGGTTTCAAAGTCTATCCCATTGATAAAACGCGAACGAACAGCTGCTTCTTTTCCTAACCAAAAGCCACCCGCCATCAAATATTCAACTTTGTTTCCCTCTTTTGATATTAGAAATTTCACTTCACATCTCCTTTTGGCAAACCCTTATGGTTTTTTAGAAGTTTTACTCCTTACGCACCAACACATCCCAAGTAGCAAAGCGTCTGCCTAAAAAGCTAGTCAACTGTGATGCCTGAACCACCGTATTTCCACCTGATGGTGTTACCGCCATATTACCATCACCGCTCAAACGGGTGACAACACGATTCATGATCACACTAATGTTGTTGTTCACACCCGTTGGATCATGAATGGAAATATTCACCGTTCCATCGGTATGCTCCCGAATGATAACAGAACCTGCGGTAGAAATGGTATAACTAATACCTGTACGAGGACTGGTTACAATTGCCGGTGCATTTGCAAAGTTATTTATCATCAGCATATTTCTATCATGAAAATAAATGGCATGTAAGGTGTTGGTATTGGCTACCGCGATATAAGCAGGATCGCTACTTGCCTGTCTAGCATGAAAAGCTTGTACCTGTGCTTGGGTATAGTTTGGCAACAATACATACTCGTAGCGACGATTCGTTGGTGTTACACCGTGTCCAATCCGTACATTGGCAAATAGATTGCTGTGTACCGCTGTTGAGGCACCCGCATCACTATCGCTCCATCTTCCGCTGGTTCTTTGAGTACCAATATGGATATTTTGTCCTGCCGGAATAAAATATCCCAGTTGCGCAGTGCCACCGCTCGGTGCTGTTCCTGCATAACTTAAATGTGCCCAACTATTGGTCGCCGGTGTACCTCGACTAGAGAGCGCACCTGCCGCTTGTCCATTAAAGACAAAAGATTGGACAAACCCTGTTGGTATCCGACGATTGTCTAAGGTTGTTGCTACCTCACGATTCGCTCTGGTACCTGTAATGCCACTTCCCATGGCATAGATGCGACCATCCACCATAAACCAAGATTTATTGGCTCTTAAGTCACAATCCCTACGAGGTGTAGAATTCCCGGAGAAATTTTGACGGAACGTGGTCGTCGCAAACGCCCCATCATCGTCTCTCAATACAGCAGTACCACCCATCGTATGATTGGGGTTTCTATCTGCATTCGCTCCTACCCAAGGCAACATACCTTCATTACGAAAGGCTACCGTCGTTCCGGGCAAACGCTGAAACTCCACAGAAGCAAAATAATTGTCATGGAACTGGAATTGGTCATTGTGCAACATTAGATAATGCATGCCCTCTCCCATATAAACGCCCATTCTATTTTGTGCAGCACCAACACTAAATGGTCTTGTATTGGCATTAAAGTTGTTATACGCTACTTCAAACAAAAAGTTTTCGTCTCGATAAATCATACGACTTTCAAAATTTCTAGCAAAGATTCCTGTCTGCTCTCTTGGTACAATATCCGGATGATTCACCGCATCGCGAACAACAATCGTAGCAAATCCTGCCCCACCCAAAAGAGCAGGATTATGTACGCCCCAAGAAGCCAAATGCTCTTCAAAAATACGACGATTTTCTTCTCCCACATGAAACCCTAACACCATTCCTGTCATTTCATGAATACGGCCTGTACCACGACCTGATACTGCTGTCATATCTTGAGTCAAATGGCTGGGTAATATACCACCACGCCAAACAACCGGCAAAGTAGAGTCTATTAGCATTTGCATACGCTGCTCCATCAACGCTTCATCATAAGCCAAAAGTTGACCATTCATCGTTGCACCACCATAAATCGTAGCTAGAAATCGTGCTGTACAAGCACGCGTAGCATTACCATAAGTCCAAGCACTGGCATAATGGTTATGCCCTATGTTGGAACCATCCCAGAAATATCCACTTCCGTGAGAGCCAGGTATAAGACCAGACCCAACGGTTATTGGATTCGTTATCGGCAACAAACCTGAACTAACTCGAAATACTTCTCCCATCAAAAACTGGGAAGCCGCCAAGTTTACCCTGTCCGCATCACGCCGAAATACCCCTGTCATCAAAGTGAAATGTGTACGGCGGCTTTGATGATTGGGATTACCACGACTTACCCCTGTGCCATACTGGGCATGAGGAGCGGTAATCATAATCCGTCTGGAGTAAGCTTGAATTAACTCATTGCACAAACCAAACTCATACATTAACGTTAACGTTTGAACAGCGTCTAAAGGTATAAACTGCCCCCAATGAATCCAGTTCCCTGAACGTATGGGTGGTGATTGCCTTAAAAAGTTATTCATCGCGATGGACTCAGGTGTAGCATTGGGTCCTGTTCTAGGATACAAATCGTTAAGCATATTATAAACAGGTATCCAATTATTTTGATCACCAACCGGACCACGGAAAATATTGTCTAAATTCCAACGCATTCCTGCTTCGATACTATCAAACATATCCGGACACAAATAATGAATCGAACCCGGAAGCGCAAAACCTCTCGCCAAGTTATTCATCTGAGAAAACGGTGCTCTTGCATTGGTTGCAAAAACATTATTTTCACCTACCGACCAAGTAAGGCCTGCTACGCCGGGCACAAAACTTCGATTCATGCTATTTCTACTATTGGTCGCACTATTTTGCAATGCATTTCTTCGTGCTTGTCCATCCGGTGAATTAATGTCTACATTAGGAAGCAAAAAATTAAAATAATTCCGACGTAAAACATCAAACTCATCATTCCTTGCCGGGCGCACTTCTACAAATATCAACCCAAAATCAGCACCTCGTTCTGCCCGAATGACGGTTAGCCCGGGTTGTAAACCTTCCACAAAACCATCCCTGTGAACGGCTGCAATTGTTTCATCCACAGAAAATAAGCTGGCCAAAGTAAAAGCATTACGAGCCGGCCAAGTCATCGGCGTTCCCACTTCCCGTATCCGTCTATATTCCCCCACATAAACAATCACTCTATCTTGTTCAGAGGTTCCTAGTTCAAATTCTAAAGTTGGTTCTGTTCCGGCTCCTTGCAAAATAATATCAGGCACACCATAAGGCGCATAACCCTCTAGCCACCAGTCCGCATTCACATGAATGGCATACGCCCAATGTTGCCCTGAAGATGGTGATACAGATACCGCATTTATCAATAATGACGTGGCCGATTCTGCCGGAAGTGTACCATTCCAATAAAACCAACCTGTTTCTGTATCTAAAATCCAAAAGTCCCCTTGAGGCAATCTCGCCGCCACCCATTGGTCTAATGTCATAATGCCATTATGGGTAGGGCTTTTGGTTCTTCTTGCCGTGTGGGTTATATCTGTAACGATTCTTAAATCAGAAGTTTCTCTATCATGGTACATCAAAGTACAAGTAAATGTTGCAGTGGCACTAAACTGATTGTGTGAGCCATCCGCTATCCCAAAATCATTATTCCCTGTCACAACGCCATATGTACGTGGTTCAACTGTATCCAAAGGATTCAACACAAAAGCCCGTGGTTCTACGGCTGCCCCTGTTGTATTGGAAAACAGATGTGCAATCGGATTGGCAAAGTAGGAACGAGGATGGTTGTTCGAGATATAACTTACTTCGGCAGAGGTCAATGGATTCGTCCCCACCAGTTGATTATGGGTAGGTAAAAAATATTTACTCCCTCTACTTCCGGTATTGCTTGCTGCCGTTCCTACTAATGCCGCATCGCCAAAAGCGAAACGAACGTTACCTTGGCTTCCTACTTGCACAGCCCCGGGACTTCCCGGTACATTGGCTCTGATAAAAGAATTGTTCGTGCCAAAATTTCCATTTATTGTAAATATTGGCCAAGTGGAAGTATCTTCCAAAACAGCCCCTGCCACACCATGGCCATCCTCATCACCACCATCTATTCTTAAAAACTCATGCAAACGAACACGCAAGTGAAGGTCATCCTCTCCAAAGTTTTCACCAAAGATCGCTTGATCATAAACCATCGCTCCGGAAATATCTTGGGCATTCAGTTGCATATCACTGTGGATTCTACCACCCACTTCTATTCTGCCATTGTCTATCAGGGCATACCCTAAGATGCCCACAAGTAAAATAGCAGCACAGAATAAAAATAAATTTGAAACACTATTCTTGATACGTTTACTTTGTTTTTTCACATTAGTTCTCCAATTATATCACTATCTTTTGGCAAACCCTGTGAGCGGGTAGTACAAAGTGTGCCATCCGCCCAAGGTTCACCTATTTTTACGAAAGGTTAAAAGTCATCGTCTAATACATTACTAAAATCCATATATCTCTTCAGTTTCAGTCGTCTCTTAAAGTGATAAACCACAATACCTGCCAAAGATACCATACTTGTACCGGCTATGATTAGCCATAGCACAATATGCAAATCATCACCCATCTGTGGTAACCTACCCCAGCCTGTACCTCCGCCGGCACCCGGTCCACCGGGATCTCCAATTGGCGGCTCCGCTCCGGGTCCGGTTGGTCCGGTTGGTCCGGTCGGCTCGGTCGGCTCGGTCGGTATCGTTGGTCCCGTTGGTGGTTCTCCGATTGGTGGTTCCAATTCAGGCTCCGTTGGTTCCGTTGGAATCGTCGGTTCTGTGGGAACGGTCGGTTCGGTCGGAACTGTTGGTTCTGTGGGAACGGTCGGAACGGTCGGAACGGTCGGTATCGTTGGCTGCTCTCTTGGGTCATATTCATTCACAAAAACAATCTCCGTTGCCGCTCCCCCATTTCTCGTTAAGGTTCGAGAGGTTACTTCCAAAACTCCATCCACCACTTCCACCACTACAATCAAAGTAAAGACTGCAGAATCAAAGATATAGCTTACATCACCTGTATCTATCTCTGTAACGGTATATACATAAGTACCCGGTAATCTAAATTCAATACTTCCAAAGTTTCCTACATCTGCACCTGCAATGTGAATAACCTTGCTATTGGTGGTTTCATTGCTGCCATCAGGCATGGGTGCATTATTTAAGCCAATCAAAAGAAAACGAAAGGTTGCATCTGTATTTGGTGTTACTTCACCAATGATTTGTTTCTCTACCGGAATATCTTCTATCTCCGTAGATGGTACAAAGGTATTGGTTATTGTAAAGCCGTCTCCCACGTTTCCACCATAGGTCGGTATCCAATTCCCAATGGGTACTTCTCGTACGGTATAGATGATTTCGTTGCCATCACCATCATACTTTGGTACATTTGTAAATGTATGACTCCAATTTCCATCTGCATCCGGAACAATCGTAACTGTAGCTACAATCACATTGCCATTTAAGAGTTGAACGACAATAAATTCAGGTAGATCTTCGTAAGTCAACCCCCCAGCCACAAAGTCCCAAGTCTTTTCTACATCAATCTCTATATACCAGTTGCCATCAAAACGATTGACAAATTCAGCCTCTATATTGGCCAGGGCATGACCATGACCGTTGCTTCGAATCAAACTCCAACCGGTTGGGATATTGACCTCTGTTATCATGTACAAGGCACCATAAGGTATGGTAAGGGTAATTTCTTCCCCTAATCTTAAGGTGAATGGATAAGGCTCTTGCCCTGCCACTTGTAAAATAAACGCAAACTCTATATCAGCATAACGCTCCGGTACTGCCCCTTCCAATTCCTTGCGTATGGTAATCTCCACGTACTCCGGTCCAGGCTCGCCATCCCTATGATTGATAAAATTCGCATAAAAGACCATATTACCTACCACAACCCCTTGGAATACTACTCTGGTTTGGGTATATCCATCAGCTTCCAGTTCTCTCACGAAAACAGGTGTACCATGGGGAATATCAGGTATCAGCACATAATTTCCTGTTTCACCCGGGGTAATGCGAACGATTTGAGGCGTTCCCCTATCTATTGTTACTTCAAACACAAACTCCGTATCACTACCACCCGGTACGTACTTTTGAATACGAATAGAACCATATTCATCCTCGTCACCCGGGTCATATACATTGACAAAATCTGCCAAGGTCACACCCACATGATCCGCAACAGCAATAACCCCATGAATGGTATGAAACTCCGGTCTATAATTCTGATTTGCAGTTTCTGTCACCACAAAAGGAGTACCAAGAGGAAAGCCCGCCGGGACTTCATCCTCTGAGTTCCATTCCCCATCATGACCTAGGGTAAAGGTAAACTCTCTTGCTTCCGCTCCTACACCGATGACAACGGTAAATGCAAACTCTGTGGTAGAGCTTGGGTTGCCGATGACTTCTTTGGTCACCCGCAAATGGCCATACTCTTCTTCCCCGGTATCTACATAATTTCTAAAATGTGCAACACTTTCGTGATTGGCAATGATTTCTCCCGCGCGGGATACGCTACCTTGGAAATACCCTTCGGTCGCCACTTCACGAACGATAAATGGAGTACCTGCCGGGAAAGGACCAAAGCGTCTTTCTTCGCCTGACCTTAACGTAAATGGATAGGGCTCATCATCATCCATGTATAAGACAAACTCAAACGCTGTATCCGAACCACCCATTACGGTTTTGGTCACCAACAAGAAGCCATAGACCGGTTCTTCCCCATCATAAACATTTACAAATGGTACTACATTATCTATGTTGCGTTCCGAGATATAACCTCTGATTTCCTCAAACATAGCTGTATAACCTTCAATTGGCAATTCTCTTACCACAAAAGGCGTACCTACCGGAAAATCTTGTGGCATAACCCAAGTTTGTCCATGGCGTAAGGAAAAGTTAAATGTTACAACGTCCGCTCCCGCACCTACGATAGCTTCAAAATAAAACAAGGTATCCGAGTCGACCGTTCCTCTTACTTCCTTCGTTACACGCAAACGACCATAACCGGGCTCCGATTCGTCATCTATGATATTATAGAAACTAGCCTTACGAGGATTGGTTGCCTCGTCACCGGTGATACTACCAGTGTGGTTATTGCTATTAATGAAAAAGCCTTCCATCTCTACTTCTTCCACCACAAAGACCACCCCTACAGGTAGATTAGAAAAGATAGCACGTTGATTATGTTGCAAGAAGATGCTGTCACCGCTATCCACTTCACCCGCATCGCAAACCAGCCCACTTTCATCATAAATAGAATAAGCAAAAGGCCCAACTGCTTCCCCGCCTAACGTAAAGGTTATGATAAATTCAAAAGAAACATCTTCCAGCTTCACTAATTGCTCTTCTGTCAGTTTACTGCCATCCGCATTGACCACGGTTTTTTCCACAATTAAATCTCCTGTACGACGCAGGTTGTAAACAGGAACATAATCTACTTCGTCACCATTCATCCTAATTTCACCATCTTCTAAAATCACAAAGTGATGGGCGATGATGGGCGTGCCGCCCTCTGTTTCAAACCCGAAACCATCCGGCGGACTGATTTCTCGAAAGAAATATCTCCCCGGCTCTAACGCTTCCACAATAATAGAGCCATCTTCATCTGTAAAAAAGGTAGCCTGTTCCCCCCTGATAATCTGGATATAGGGTTCTTCTTCGCTCCCTTCATCATAATCTTCGTTCACCCGAAACAGAGCAAACTCCGCCCCGGCCAAACGATTGTCCGTGGATTGACCATCTGCATCCCGCTCAAACTTTCTAAGTTCTACCGGAAATGTTTCCGAGACACGTATGCCAACCAGCTGATTGATGGCTCTTTGGGAAATACTGGACCAGGCCATCGTTACGCTTACAAGCATAACAAAAATCAAGCCAAAGGTTGTCATGGTACTTATGGCTCGGCGAATATGATATGGTCGTATCTTTGCAATTACTTTCATTTTCTACCTACTTTCTCTTTTTCTTGTTTCTACTACACGTTCTTTTATGTTACTGTTTCTATATATGATTCCCTTGAAAATACTCTGAAATACTCCAAAACAGATTCTGGTTTACTTCACAATATTTTCAATTTAAAAATATTATTTTCTTACATTTTACTAGAATTACTAGTAAACAAACCTTTATGGCTCTTGCTAATTGTGAAAGAAAATATTATGTCTCCTACACATTTCTTAAATCAGTTTTTATAGCACTTAAAAATCATTTAATACCATATCAACATCCATCACAAATGGCTTTTTTCATTTGGAATAACCGGATATGGCCACGAAATAACCATATCCAATTATTCACAAAGTTAAAAGTAAAAACTCCTGTCTCTAACATCTATGTTTTTAATTGCTGTTGTAAGTCCTTTTCTTCCCAATTTGTTTCAAAATGAAAGACTAGAAGAGTTAAGGGTTCAAACTTACCCACACAGCAGGGCGTGCACTAACATCTGCAAAATAAATGTGCCAATTAGGACTAATATTTCCGTCGGCTGCCTTCAACACGCCATGTCGATCTGAAATACGTCGTGTACGCGTCCAATAACTAGTATTTCCATACCAAAAGCGTCCTTCCGCAGTGTGACTCAATCCACCTAACGCAATGGCATAATCGGAGGCACGAGTCATTGCATTCGACATTTCATATCGGATAAAACCAGGATGTGTATTCCTACCAAAAAACTCGAACAATTCAGAACTTGAAAGAGCAAATACTCTATCACCTACCGGTACACTCACAGGTCCATATTGCCAATCTGGCATATCTCTTCGCACAGGTGTATCATGAAAACGTGAAGTAGGAGCAACCGCAACACGTCCTTGCTCAGCAGACGTAAACGCAGTAGACCAAAAACCATCATGATTTCCATTAACATTAGTTGCTTGACGGATACCTGTACTATTTAACCAATTACGCAAATTAGAAGTTGCATATACAAGGTCACCATTCCACTCATTAAATCTCACAGGCTCAACACCAAACCTCGTTATCAACAAAGCTTCTCCATCTACAATATCCAATAAGAACCACTCTAAATCTGAACGCATAGCTGGCGTACGAGCCACACCTGCTTCAGCCGAAGCCGTGTCTTGCCAATATTGCCCAAATATCACCAATTGAGTGGTTGGATTCCAGTAGAAACCATTACCCAAAGCAACCGGTGCTTGGTTTTGATCTGCCAATGGATAGGATCTTAAAACGGTACCCGCCGGATTCACCACATGAGCAGTGGCTCTGGCGATCAAATCTACAGCTACACGAGATGGCGCACCGTGTGGAGAATCAAACCATGTTTGTCCTTCCCCATTATCATGCCAAGATGTTCGCGTTGAAAATTCTGCAATGGGTGTAATAGTATAAATCCATATATCACCATCCGGTGAATTCACTGCATTTACACGATCCAGCAACAAAGAGGTACTTTCACCAGGTTGTAATAAGTTGGCCCAATAAGCCCAACCATCTGCATCCACAACCCAGAAGTCACCCACTTGTTGATTTGCAGGAAGCAATCTCCACTCTTGCATGGTAATCACACCACCATTGGGAATATCTGCCATAGGGGAAAGGGTTGCACGGGCTGTCAGTATCAACTCATCCGGTACCAAACTAGGATTAAAAATTCCACCGACCCAAGCTACTGTTATAGTTGCAGGGTTTACTGCAAAAGTGGTTTCACCGGCTGTCCAAAAATCATGGGAACCATCATTTTCGACTTCTTCAAAACCAATGATATTACCGCTACCGTCCACTTCCGGTACCCACCGACTGGGAGCCGTTTGTCCGTTTGTCACTTGGTCTACCCCCTCACCGGAGGTGTTGGAAGCCAGGCAATCACTATCCCGATTGTTGGTCGGCATATGTGCCTTTTCGCCACCCATTACCCAAGTAAAGTAAGGACGAACTGCTGCATTGCCACTACCGGGTAGACCCGGAGCAGGTATCGGTAGGTCACCACGATTGCAAGCACACTCTGAATGAATGGGGCAAACGTGCTGAGATGGAATGTTCGGTGAATTATTCACAATAGTAGTGCCGTCTACAATCAACGTCTCATGAAGACGAATCCGCACCATAATAGGCACATCACCAAAGTTTTCCGCATAAACATCCTTGTTCTCTCCGTCAAAATCATCATGGAGGCGACCACCGGGATTGCCGGGATCATAAGGCTCACGTTCACCCACAATGATGTTATCGGCAGCTTGGAAGATACTCGTCCAAGCAAGTGTTCCACCAATCAACATGGCGGCTGCTATTACAGCAGAGCAAACCGCCGCCAGCTTACGCCTGTTGGACATTTTCGGTTTGCCCAAAGAGGCAAGACCTGAATCAATATTTCGTTTTTTCATAGTTTCTTGAATCCTTTCTGTTCTTTAATATCATTATCTTGTTTCGTTATATGTTTAAATTATGTTTCTCTTACATAATATAAACGCATGTTTCCTGTTTGGTTTTATCAACACTTAGGCTTTTTGATACGTGTTGACAAAATTTCAAACATTCTCCTTTAAACGAAACCTTACGTTATACAAAGAAAGAAAGGATTCTATTTAAAGGATTAGGGTGATACCCATAGTGCCGGGCGCATTCCCTGTCTAAAATCAGAGCTTGTATGCTGACGATCCCCCATAACAGCTACACGAGCCGTATGAGCACCATAATTACCGGGTGAACGAAGATACCAAGACTGTATCGTTTGCCGATCTGACGTCACTGGTATATAACGGCTTACTTCCGCCAGTGACAAATTAAACAATACATTACCGGCATATGGAATCTCTATACCCGGTTGGCTAATCCCAAGAGAACCAAATGTAAGGTCACCAGCTATATCCCACTCTTGGGGGTAATATAATGGCAACGTTTCCACCATGCCCTGAAAGCTACATGGAATGTGCGTAAAATCATGGTTATTCAAATACCGCGCTGCCACGCGAAAGTCTGCCGGAATATTTACTGACCTTGCAATATTACGCATATCTTGACCTATCTCACTATAAAAAGAGCGAAGCCTTTGATTTACAGGACCATCAAAATTATAAGTCACAAAGCTCCTAGCAGGATTCCATGCATAACTTCCAATAGGTTCGTTTAAAATAACTAAAATATCACCATTTGTCTCTATTCTAAGTATCTGCCAAACAAAACCGGCCTCATCAAAAAAGCGATCACGAACATCCAAATTACTGATATCATCCAAAACATTATCAAACATGCTCAGAAAATCCTCTGCTCTTTCTGATGGCATTCCAAAAGAAGATATCTCAGAGTTTCTCCAATCTGCCAAACCCTCTCTGGTAGCAAACTCTCCAATTACATGAATTTCATAGTTCCAATCCACATTGTTTGGCATGTTCACATTAATAGCATCAAGTAAATTACTTGTTGCCCAACCTGGCATCAAAACCTGAGCCCAGTACGCCCAACCATCTTCATCAACAATCCAAAAATAACCTACCGGCCTATTTAAAGCGTTCCAATCTGCCATAGTAATTACGGAACCCTGAGAAATGGTAATATCGTTTCTGGGTATAATTTGCATTCTTGCAGCGTGTGTTCTTGTAACTGAACCACCATCAAAATAAAGGGTTTCCGTAACAGTATCACCTACACTCCAGTATCCGGCTGAACCATCATTGGTCCCGGCCGCTGTTTGATCTTTCGTTATATAATCAATCGCTAAACCGGATGCTTCCGTCTGTAAACCTAAGGTTCCCTCTGTTCTGTGATTAAAAGTAGGCATGAAAAGAATTCTTCCACCCATATCCCAACTCACATGGTTTCCTATTCCATTGGTGTTGACTCCAACATCTGCTCCTACTCCTATGGGATTATGAACCGGCCAGGTATGATAATCATCACGTTCTGCTGCTGCACCTACTTGGGATACCCCATTAAACTCTAAAAATTCCCTTAACTGAATTCTTACGAATAAAGGAGTCTCGCCAAAATTTTCAGCAAATACATCTTTATTCTCTCCATCAAAATGATCATGGATACGACCTCCTACTGTAGGTGGTTGAACCTGTCCCTCCAATGGATTCGTCGCTCTTTGGCTGATACTACTCCAAGCAAGCGTCCCGGTAATTAACATCGCACCTGCTGCAACAGCCGCAGTTATAACCGCTAATTTTTTTCTACGAGAGCCTTTGCCCCCCCCCCGTCTGATTTTATGGGTTGAATTTGTTATTTGTCTCATAATTTTCCCTTTCTTACTTTTTTTCCTGTTTTATAGTTTCTTGACGATAATTATACATGTACAATCACCTATTTATTTAAAAAATGCTCGTTTCTGACGTACTCACATTTATTAAATCTTACTTACTCCACAACACTTACGCCTAACAACTCATAAATTTCTGCTTTGATTTCCTCTACCTTGACCAATTCTTCTCCCTTACTTCTGGGTGTTATTGCAACGCTAAGAGCAGCAATTAGAATAATGGACAAAATCAGTCCTATTCCCAAATAGAGCACATTACTTTGGATAACATAAAAGATTTGCCCTAGGGGTAGACTATGCCATACAACCCGGCCAACCACATTTTCCGGTCTGACAATTTCTCTGTCCGGACTAGGGTTTTCTATGCCCTGTGTCTGAAACCCCAAATTGCCCGTACCCTGAAAATTTTCATCAATCCCTACCACCCGATGGGTGACTGTTCTGGTTTCACTGACCATAAATGTGATATCATCTCCTACTTGGATTTCCCATGGTAAAACTTGCCGGGTAATAATAAGAGAATCTTGTGGGATTTCACTTTGCATACTTCCTGTTAAAACCCGCATCGCAGAAAATCCTAAAAATTGACGCGGTGCTCCTGTTTCATTTTCATTTCTGGTGAAAAAAAATACCCCAATCAACATCCCGATCAAAACCAGATAAAATAATATCCCTTTTAGATATTTTACTTTTGACCCCTCCATATTTTTTCCTCTTTTACTTGGACAACTCTTTTTCTTTACTTTCGTGGAACACACAATAACATAATTTTTATTGTTATAGGCGAATTTTGTCTCATAAGGTTTTGTTTTGTCTCAACCGGTTGGTCAAAAGAAACAAATTGAATAAAAAGGAAATTTTATATTGCACACGATCCAAAAAAAGAGTACTCTAAAGATAGGTAAAGGGTTAATAGAATTAAGTTCTATTTTATTTAGGGAAAGGAATCGCTATGCAATTTATATTTTCTAATTTTCTAATTTCCATCATTTCATGGGATATGTTTTTTCTTTGTATTTTTTCTGCTGTGGTACTCATTAGTTTTCTATTTTATGCCAAAAACTTACAACGAAAAACCGCTTTGTTACATAAAGAAGAAGAATTCCAACTGTTGCAATATTACACAGAGCAAATCAAAGAGCAGCAAACGATCATACGCAAATTCGAACAGGATTATCAAACTGTCTTTCTTTCCATGAAACATTTGATCAAAACAAAAGATTGGACGGCATTAAAGCACTATTTTTCCGCTGTGGAATCTTCTTGGTCTCTGGCTGACGGGGCTGACTTTGCTATGGAAGCCTTGACCAAAATTAAAGTAAATGAAATCAAAAGCATCCTTTCTGCAAAACTAATGAAAGCGCAACGTTTGAAGATAGATGCTTCTTTTGAATGTGATGAAGAAATAGAAGCAATACCGGCTGATTCCGTCACTTTGGTACGGATACTAGGTATCATCTTGGACAATGCCATAGAAGCCTTGGAAGAACTTACCTATGGCAAACTTACCATAGCTTGTTTCAAGGAAAATAAAACTGTCAATCTAATTATATCAAAAACTTCCCCCCCCCCCCCGAACGTTAGTTTGTACACGTTGGCTCAGCCGGGATATTCCACCAAAGGCGAGAATCGCGGCTTAGGCTTACACAACTTAAAAGAACTGACCCAATCCTCTCCAAACATCACGCTTTCCACCAGTCTGGAAGATAATTTATTTACACAGATGTTGATAATAGGAGATGAGAGCTGATGTTAGAGATTTTTATTTGTGAAGATAATGTTATTCAACTCAATCAAATCAAAAGCATTGTAAACGAATATATTCATACGAATGACTTGGATATGGGTATTACTCTGGCTGTGGAACAGCCGGAAAAATTGTCCGCTCATTTAGAAGCAAACCCTGTGCAAAGCGGCTTGTATTTTTTGGATGTGGATTTGCGCACGGATATCAATGGCATAGAACTGGCTGCTTGGATTAGAAACAAAGATCTGTCAGCCACCATCGTTTTTATTACCACCAAAGAGGAGATGGCACCTTTGGTGTTTCGCTTTAAGGTGGAGGCTATGGATTATATTATCAAAGATAGCCCGGATACGCATATTAAAAAAAGAATCATCGAATGTATTGATTTAAGTTATTTGCGCCTTTTAAAAGGTAAGCATACCAATATCAAATATTTTTCTGTAAAAACACCGGAGCGAAACTTGAATATCCCTTATGACGATATTCTATTTTTTGAGGCAAATCCTGACCCTAACCTTCCCCATCACGTAATCCTTTATACCCCTACCCAAAATATCGTCTTTCGCGGAACCTTAAAAGATGCCATGGATATTGGAACGGAATTTTTCTTGTGCCACAAGTCCATCGTGGTAAACATGAAAAAAATTAAACATGTAGATCGGAAGAAAAAGGAAGTGGTCATGATAAATGGGGATATTATCCCTGTGAGTCGCAGGAAACTACCGAAACTGTTAGAAACATGGGAAAGCGAAAGGCTGATGTGAAAGGAGAATTATGAACTTATTTTTTTTCAATTTTTTATATGGAACACTCATGCATGCTTCTTTGATACTTGTCACTAAAATATTAATCAAGGAACGTAAGGTACAACTAAAGGCAGATGCTTATCTTTTATTTGTTGCCATCCTTTTCTCCTTTACCCTTAATCTAATTGTGCCTGTTTTTTCTCTCGGTTTTGTTTTGGAAAGTATATTCAGTCTCTTTCCTATTTTTAGTCTTTTTTCTTATTTTTATTTTTTAAAATCCTACTCTAAGGAAAAGGCCGCTACATTCTCATTTCTAGTCATGTTGGTCAGTACATTGGCCAATTTTACATGGAACTTAATATTTACGCTCCTATTCCCCGCCTACATGGAAAGATTCTTTTATTCAGAAGCTACCCCTAACTTTTTCCACTTTTTAGAATTGCTACCATTTGCATTCATTAATTTTATTTTTGTCATTGTCTTTGCTCTTTTATTTAACAAAACAACAAAAAAAGTACGAACATCCATCAGCCAAAACCAAAAATCCCTCACCGTTTTAAGCATACTCTCTATCGCTATTTTAGTCTTTTTGCAAATAGCATCCGCCTCCATGCATTATGAATATACACTTACGGAGTTAATCACCTCACCAACCTTCTTTTTTCTGGTCATATTCCCTGCTGTTTTACTAATCGGCTTCTTTTTTTATACCAAAGCCTTACAAGCGAAAAACGCTTTGAAACACAAAGAAAGAGAATACAAACTGCTCCAAGACTACAGCACCCAAATGGAAGCACAACAAACCGCCATGCGCAAATTTAAACATGACTATCAAAATATCCTCATTTCCATGGGTTATTTGATCAAAGAACAGGATTGGGAGGGGCTGGATAATTACTTTGCGTCTTTGGAAGCTACCTGGAATGTGACGGAGGAATAATCGTCCTATATTTTTACTTTGATTTTTTCAACTCATAATATGTATATTTATTCATCCCACGTTTAACAAGTAAATCTTCTCTAGCCATCTCATTAAGTACTAAAATTTGTGAATCCCTTAGGAAATACTCTTGCTCTCACTTTGAGCAAAACTACTATCTTTTTGATTACCGAGATGAGGTATTACGTGATATTGAAACGATTTTCAACATGGGTTTCAGCAAAAAAATAATGTCACTGGCAGAAATCAAAAAATTTTAGAAAATGTAAAATAAGCTCTATTCTACTACAACAAAATTCATTAAACAAAGCTCCTTCAACCCTTATAAACACTAGGGTGAAAGAGCTTTTTTTGTTTTTTTCGTGCGAAAGAAAAGTAGTATACTCTATGCGTTGTATTATTTTTGCTCATGGTTTACACCTTTCATATCATTCTCGCCACTAGGTTTTGCACAAACACATCCTCTTCTGTGCAAAGCGTAACCGTAAGGGTCAGTGTATCCCCGGTGGCAGCACTGGCATACGTAATAGGCATTTCTTCTTCTGCCGCATCAATAACAAACGCCATGTGTGCGACCCGTGCCTCGATTTCAGGCGGCAAAGATACTTTTCCTAAACTGGAAAAAGTTGTTGTCAAACCATCCTCTTCACTGTCTCCCACATGACACAATGCCCATTTTTTCACCATGCGAGGCAAAAATCGCCACTTGTTTTTATAGCTTTGGAACTCATTGATATTCTCTTGGACAAATTCAGTTGTAATTTCTGCAAACTGCGCTCGAAGCCCTGCTATCATCTTAGAAAAATCATCCGTTTCCGGCATGGTGATGATGACACTATCAACAAAATTCCGAATTGTTTTTGTTGGGAAAAACGCCCTGCAATCAACAGGAACCATTGCCGTAATTGGCTTACTGCATCCATTGGCATTGCGTTCCTCTGCAATGGCTGAAAAAATTTGTGCCATCATATATTCTGAAACGGTCGCACCATGTACTTTTGCCGCCCCTTTGACCTCTGCAAGATTAAAAGTCTTTATGATTACGCGAGGCGGAGCTGTCTTTGCGATTTTGTGGTGGTATGCTTTGGGATATTTTTTGTCTGTGCGCCCTGACCGCCCCTTTGAAGGGTCATAAAAACGCACATAAGCATCTTCCCATTCCTCTGCCGCAAAGGTAGCGGCGCAGTCAATCATACCGCCTTTCTCAAAAACAACACCCAAACGTTCAAAATATCGCCCTAGCAAGGTCTGCATCACCTTTGCCATCCCACGTCCATCTACCACACTATGAATGGCCTCCACCGTGATATGCCGTTCACCATAAAGCACACGCAGAGCATGCCCATCACCCTTGTTGTAGTAATCGGTAAAAACATACTCATCCCCCATCCAAACAATCTGCGGTGGCGTGGAAAGCAGTTTGTGGTGATACCAAAAAAATTTTGGCTGTATACAACCAGATAAAAACGGTAGCCGACCCATAACATCATTCACAGCTTCTTGTAGCATTTCCGGGTCAACGGTCTCTTTCAAATATGCTGAAAGCATAAACTGCCCCGGATGATCCGGTGTAATCGTCGAAGCATAATATTGCCCAATTGCGTCTAATTCTGTACTAATTTTCTCCATAATAAATGCCTCCGTAATATATTTGTTACATCTGTCTACTAGCTCAAACTAATAAAAAGGGATATAGCCGTAGCTACACCCTATAAGATAAATATTGGCTCTGTAACACCGCCAGAATAACGGAGTTTCTCCATTTCAGTTTTATATCAAGCAACAAAAAAATGCCCAGAGCCGGAATCGAACCAGCGACACGTGGATTTTCAGTCCACTGCTCTACCGACTGAGCTATCTGGGCATTAAGACGATATCATCGCCTTTGAGTAGCGGGAGTAGGATTTGAACCTACGACCTTCGGGTTATGAGCCCGACGAGCTTCCAGACTGCTCCATCCCGCGTTATTGAGCCAATTTTATTGGCGATATTCCTTTTATTAAGATAAAAAGCCGATGATCGGACTTGAACCGATAACCTGCTGATTACAAATCAGCTGCTCTGCCAATTGAGCTACATCGGCACACATAACGGCAAGCAGCTAATTTGTAATCAGCACTCTGCCTGCGCTTGACATAGTCAAGCTTCTTAAATTGTGCTACATCGGCACACATAACGGCAAGCAGCTAATTTGTAATCAGCACTCTGCCTGCGCTTGACATAGTCAAGCTTCTTAAATTGTGCTACACCGGCACACATAGCCATTGTAACCTTTCAATATCAATGGATGGAGAAGGATTCGAACCTTCGAAGTCGTAGACAACAGATTTACAGTCTGCCCCCTTTGGCCGCTCGGGAACCCATCCAAATTGCAAATATAACAGTGAGTGTTATGCACTCACTGATTTAAATGGGACCTACTGGGTTCGAACCAGTGACCCCCTGCTTGTAAGGCAGGTGCTCTCCCAGCTGAGCTAAGATCCCGAATGATAAGCAAGCAAAACCTATCCTTTTTATAAAACGACCCTGAAGAGACTCGAACTCTCGACCTCCGCCGTGACAGGGCGGCGCTCTAACCAACTGAGCCACAGGGCCTTATGAAGTTTTATATACCTTCAAAACTGCATACAGAAAAAACTATTAAACATCACACTTGGGAAATTATCTTTCCTCTACCTATCCTACACCATCTTCTGATATTAAACGTCTCTTTAATCTCCGCTCTTTG
>Ga0136643_10000050_pt1 | contig 103956 bp, 103 predicted proteins | sample TergutLab28metaG_FD_96883 | JGI IMG/M metagenome (GOLD analysis project Ga0136643, IMG submission 96883) | Labiotermes labralis P1 segment gut microbial communities from Petit-Saut dam, French Guiana - Lab288 P1 (version 3) (version 3) | ecosystem: Host-associated > Arthropoda: Insects >... | reverse complement strand
TTTCATTACAACTCTAATGATATCTAGATCAAAGAAGGTGAAAGCCATAAACCGCAAAATATTGATATGTATAAGCTTAATCATTTTGACTATACCTGCCATTCTAATATGGTACAATTTTAGCTGGTTTATTAACAGAAGCGATTTAACGGCAACGGAAGTAGTAGCTTTTTTAAATGAGTTCCGTAGTAATAACCCAGACCATCCAATAATGCAAAATGCCAGAGGCTGGGGTATGCCTGCCAGTAACCGAGTCGAAGTAGCTTTGATGGATTATAATAGAGAGCAAATCGCGCTTTTTAGGAGAGAAGTGATAAATTCACGATGGATTACATTTTACAACTTAAGGGGCAATACTAACCAGCGGAGTGAGCCTTTGCGGACAGACCCTTTACTGGGTCAACATATAAGTATGTCAGTTACTGAAATTAATCAAGAACAAGGGTATGTGGTTGTGACTATAATTAAGAGTGCAGAGACAGAATATACCGCTATGACAGGTGAGAGATATCAAGTTGAAGTTTTTAGAAGGGGAGATTGGTGGGTGGTTCCAGGTGCTTCTGCATTTCTTGATATGGCAATTATTATTAATCTGGGAGAGCCTGAACAATTTAGAAAAAACCTTGGATGGCATGTTGGTTCACTTGACCCCGGACTATATAGAATACGAAAGAGCGTATCTTGGTGGTTGATGGAAAATTGGGTTATTATATACAATAGAGAAGATAATTACAAACATGAAATAGTTGCGGAGTTTTACTGGGAGTAATTTTGGAGGGGTTAGCTTGAAAAAAACTATCATTAACGGTGCTGTTATTGTTTTACTGGCATTTATAATGGCAGTTATTATGGTTTATCTATACAGTACGAGAGAAAATGAAGATGTGCATCCTTCCTACATATTTAACCCGGAACCGGGGGTAGAGGCTGCGCCCTTAGTTAGCCATCCCTTTTTTGAAGATGATGGTGTATTAATGAAGTTTATTGATGGTATTGAATATGATAGAGGGCATATGCCGCACTTTTTAATAAACAATACTGATTTATATATAAGTTTTACCAGAGGTTCAATATTGGAATATTTTGATGAAGAAGGAGATGTTTGGAGACTAGTTCCAATGCATACGCAATTTTTTTTCTCCGGAGGAGGTCTTTCTTTTCATCGACCTCATACGACAAATCTTAAGGGGAGCGTTGTCTTTGACGAATTTTACTACATGATTCCCGGACAAAAGTACAGAATCAGACGCACAGTAGATTTAACGAAAAGGACAGCCGACAGGAGGGAAGAGCGTATGCCCCATGATTTTGTGCTGGAGTTTTACTGGACGGATAATCCGTTTCAAAGAGTAGTGCCGACAGGGGGGTAGAATAACAAAAAAGCCGGCAAAATACACCGGCTTTTTTATCTCACAACTCAATTAATGCAACTTTTTATAAATCTCATAAACATCACTTTCAGAAAGTTCTACATAATTATTACCCATAAGTCTTCCTTGCTTTGTCATTACATTTTCGGTAAAAGCTTTTAAATCATCCTCTGTTACCCCATACTCTCGTAGAGGTTTACGAGGGGTTATAGTATCTAAAAGTTTTTCAAGCTCACTATAAACCACAGCCTCATCACAGGCAAGAATGTTTGCAATAAAGCGGTTTAGGCGGCTGATTTTGCCACCGGAGTCGATATCCATATATTTGTTAAACACACCGATTAAGAGGCAGTAATTAGCTTCACCGTGAGGCACGTGGTAGGTGCCGCCTAAGGGATAGCTTAGGGCGTGGACTGCCGCACAGCCTGCATTGCCAAAGGATATGCCTGCGTAATTTGAGGCAATGAGAAAATCCTTTAGCAGAGGCATTCTCGCTTCCTGTCCGTCGCGGGCAATGACTTTATACCCTTCCAAAATCATTTCGATTGCTTTATATCCAAACATTTCCGTATAAGGGGTAGCTTTTGGCGAAAGGGTGGACTCCAATGCGTGTATCAGGGCGTCAATAGAGCTTGTGGCAAACACACCAAAAGGCAAGCCCTTAAGAAGCTCAGGTATAAGCACGGCAGAGTCGGCGTAAAGCTCGTCCACCGCAAGCCCAAGTTTTGTTTGGCGGCTTTTAAGCTCCAATATTGAAATATTTGTTATTTCGCTGCCGGAGCCGCAAGTGGTAGGGATTAAAACTAACTCTTTGTCCTTTTTTATCTCTAACTTACGGTCAAATAAATCCAATATAGGGGATACATTTTTAAGGGCAAACAATTTAGCAATATCAATAACCGTGCCGCCGCCTATGGCGATAATACGCTTGTAATTGCCTCTCATATCGGCATACATCGCTTCAGCCATTTCGTCGGATGGTTCCCCTGAGCCGTATTTTTCCTGATACATAGTATCGCAAGCTAAATTAAGGCCGCCAAAATACGGGCTAAATATATGCTCATTAGTGATTATCAAGTCCCCATCGCCTATCCCAAAAGCGTCACAAAAAGCCTTACAAGTATCGTATTGAAAAATCCTAGGTTTAATGACCAACTGCTGCATACCATCCTCCTGTCTTATCTTTTAGTGCGGGTTTTGCGTACAACAAACAAGCATATATAAGTAATTGCCAGCACAAGCCATGATATACCTGCAAAAACAGGAACCCATATGCCTGCCGCGTTATCCCAGCCTATTCCCAATAAATGGGCAGTCATATAAAAGCCGCCTGCTATATACATCATGTCATATCCATAGATTACGGCAGCGGCAGATAGGATAATAATCATTGCCTTTGGCAAAACCCCTTCAACTTTATATTTTCCCATAAAATGCACACTAATGAAAGCTATGTATATAGGGATAATTACTTGTGCAAGTAAAAATCTTATCTGTGCAAAGGCTGCCAAGAGAGCATAAGGGGCAAATATATCCAATAAATACAGCAAACTGCCCAGTAAAGTGGTTGGGATAAGAAACATTAGGCTTATATAAGCTATAGGTTTAATACTCATAAAATCCTTTTTTAGTTTTGCGCCCAAGAGTGCCGGCCCTAACCATCTTTTTCAAAAGGGGGTGAGGGCGGTACTTATCCTCGCCGGTCTCTGCCTGCAGTACTTCCATAATAGCAAGGCAAACATCAAGCCCAACTAAATCTCCCAATGCCAAAGGCCCTATAGGATGGTTGGCGCCAAGTTTCATAGCAGTATCAATATCCCAAGCGGTGGATACTCCTTCAGCCAAAATCCCTACAGCCTCGTTAATCATCGGTATAAGTATGCGATTAACGACAAATCCGGCGGCTTCATTGACTTTAACAGGGGTCTTACCTATTTCTTCGGAGATGGCAACAACCTTATTAATCACATCAGGGCAAGTTTGTGCGCCGCCTATAACTTCAACAAGTTTCATAACCGCTGCCGGGTTGAAAAAATGCATACCTACAAAGCGGGAAGATTCACTTAAGCACCCTGCAAGCTCTGTTATTGAAAGGCTGGAGGTGTTGGTGGCAAATATTGTATCAGTTGGCAAAAGCCCTTCCAATTTCTTGAAAAGTTCTTTTTTTACGCTCATGTCTTCATAAATTGCCTCAACTACAAGGCTGCATTTAGGGATGTTTTGGGTTTCGTAAGGTGTTACGTTTGCAAGGATTTTATCAGCCGCGTCGGCTGTCATTTTTTCTCTGTCAACAAGTTTTTGTAAAGATGCGGACATAGCCGCCTTACCTTTTTCCGCGAAAGAAATATCCCTATCACATAAAGCGACAGAGTATCCGGCGGCGGCAAAAACCTGGGCTATGCCCCAGCCCATAGTGCCTGCGCCTATTACACTCATGTTTTTATCCATTTTTACTCCCCCGTATATTCATACTTTTTCTGATTGGTGAAGGCGTTAAGCCCCATTTTAGCGTCTGTTGTGTTAAAAAGCGCGGAAAATTCCCTTGCCTCAATTTCTAAACCTTCGGAAAGAGCAGTCTCCACACCGTCATTCATTGCTTTTTTTGCGGCATGGACAGCTATCGGCGCATTCCGTCCGATTTTAGATACTAAATCAGCAGCGGCTTCCATAAGGCTATCAGCGGGATGTATACTGTTTATAAGACCTATTTCAAGGGCTTTTGCCGCGTCTATGCGTTTTGCACTAAACATAAGCTCAGCCGCAAGTCCTGTACCTATAAGGCGTGCAAGGCGCTGAGTGCCTCCCCATCCCGGGCAAATGCCTAAAGTTACCTCAGGGAGAGCGAAGGTCGCATTCTCTGCGGCAAGGCGAATATCGCAAGCAAGTGCCAGTTCACAGCCGCCGCCTAAAGCAAAGCCGTTAACAGCAGCGATAACAGGAAAAGGCAAAGCAGAAAACTTTGCAAACACATGGCTGCCGTTTAGAGAAAGCTTATAGGCACCGTCCGGGTCGAGGGTTTCAAGCTCTTTTACATCAGCCCCTGCTACAAAGGCTTTAGTGCCTGAGCCGGTTACAATAAGGGCGCGGAGATTTTTTTTAGCCCCAAGCTCGTCCAAAGCTTTGTCAAGCTCATCAATCGTAGCAAGGTTAAGAGCGTTAAGCTGTTCCGGGCGGGTGATTGTAAGGATGGCACTTTCCCATCCGGCGGGACTTGATACATATTCCAATGAAATATTTGCCATTGTATCCTCCTGAAAATTTATATTATTATACCAGCTCAAACAGTGCAGCCTCGCCCATACCGCCCCCTATACAAAGAGTGGCAATGCCGTATTTTTCCTTTCTCCTAGCCATTTCGTGAAGCAAGGTTACGGTAATACGTGCCCCTGATGCACCTATGGGATGACCAATGGCTATAGCACCGCCGTTTACATTTACTTTATCGGTGGTCAGCTCTAACTGTTTTCCAACGGCAAGTGCCTGAACAGCAAAAGCCTCATTTGCCTCAAAAAGCCCGATATCGTTAACTCCAAGTCCTGTTTTTTCAAGTAATTTTTTAACTGAGGGCACAGGACCCAATCCCATAACAGAAGGGTCAACCCCAACAGAAGCCCCTGCCACAAAACGTGCCATAGGTTTCAAATTATGTTCTTTCATAAATTTTTCCGACACTACAAGCATAGCGGCCGCGCCGTCGTTTATGCCTGAGGCATTGCCTGCAGTAACGGTACCTTCTTTATTAAAAGCCGGGCGAAGCTTTAAAAGCTGATCTATAGCAGCATTGTCGCGAATATATTCATCCGTGTCAAATACGAGGGGGTCACCTTTTCTTTGTGGGATTTCCACCGCTACGATTTCATCCTTAAACTTGCCGTCTGCTTTGGCTTTGGCTGCTTTATGCTGGGAGGATAGGGCAAATTCATCCTGTTCCTCACGAGAGATATTGCAGGAGCTTGCAATATTTTCAGCAGTTATACCCATATGGTAGTCATTAAAAACGTCCCACAAGCCGTCATGTACCATGCCGTCAACAGCGGCGGCGTTACCCATACGCGCTCCATTTCGCATTGCAGGAAGATAGTAAGGTACATTTGACATACTCTCAGTGCCGCCGGCTACAATACAATCAGCATCACCGGCACGTATTAAAGCGGCCGCAAGAGAAACTGCCGTAAGCCCGGAGCCACAAACCTTATTTATAGTCATAGCAGGTACAGTTTCCGGTATGCCTGCTGCAAAAGCCGCTTGGCGAGCGGGGTTTTGACCTTGTCCCGCTTGGAGTACATTACCCATTATAACTTGATTAACTAAGTAAGGGTTAACCCCTGCACGGTTCAATACTTCCTTAATAACCACTGTGCCAAGTTTTGAAGCAGATAAATCTTTTAAACCGCCTTGAAAACTGCCTACGGCCGTGCGGCAAGGTGCTATAATATAAATGTTTTCCATAATAACCTCCTGAGTTTTTTCATGTAATCAGTATACACCAGGGTAAGTCCTATTGCAAGGGTACAAGGGGTTTTTATCCAGTTGACACGGATTGAGATTTGGTGATAGAGTATAAACAGATATTTATAGTAAAATGAATCTAAATCAACAACAAAAATTTATCTTTTTTTCGCATCTATTCATCATCAGATACCTTAGCACTGGGGGAATCGGATTCCTCAATCTGCTAAAAAAACTGCGTTTTTGTATTGTTGTTTTAGAATCATTTTACTATAGTAAATAAGGAGGAAGTTATATGCCATTAAAAACCGGAAATGAATTTGTAGAAAGTTTAAGAAACCTGAATTTGGAAGTTTACATATTTGGAAAAAGAGAAGAAAATACAGTGGATCATCCTATGGTCGTACCTTCTATGAACTCGGTTAAAATAACCTACGATCTTGCCCACGACCCGGCTTATGAAGATTTAATGACAGCGAAATCTCATATAACAGGTAACAAAATAAACCGTTTTACCCATATACATCAAAGTGCTGATGACCTTGTTAAAAAGATTAAAATGCAAAGGCTTTTAGGGCAGAAAACCGCGTCCTGCTTCCAAAGATGTGTTGGGATGGACGCTCTTAATGCGGTTTATTCAACAACTTTTGATATGGATAATAAGTTAGGGACAGGCTATTTCGACAAATTAAAGGAATTTCTTGTATATGTGCAAGATAACGATTTAACCGTAGACGGCGCAATGACTGATCCTAAGGGAGACCGCTCCTGTGCCCCTTCCAAACAGGAAGATCCTGATTTATTTTTACGTGTCGTTGAAAAGAGGGAAGATGGCATTGTTGTAAGAGGGGCAAAAGCCCATCAAACCGGTATTGTAAATTCTCATGAAATACTTGTAATGCCAACTATGTCTATGAAAGAAGATGATAAGGACTATGCGGTTTGCTTTGCTGTGCCTACGGATACAAAGGGGATTAAAATAATATACGGCAGGCAGGCATCTGATACGAGAAAGCTTGAAGGAGGGGAAATTGACACAGGGAACCCTAAATTTGGCGGTCATGAGGCTCTTGTGGTCTTTGAGGATGTATTTGTGCCTAATAATCGGGTGTTTATGTGCGGTGAATATGCTTTTTCAGGTACTTTGGTTGAGCGTTTCGCAGGTTTCCACCGTCAAAGCTACGGCGGATGTAAAGTTGGAGTGGGGGATGTTTTAATAGGCGCGGCTTCGCTTATGAGTGATTATAACGGCGCGGCAGCGGCATCTCATGTTAAGGATAAGATAATAGAAATGATTCATCTTAACGAAACTTTGTACTCCTGCGGCATAGCTTGTTCTGCTGAAGGCCGCCCAACAGCCGCCGGAAGTTATGAGATTGATATGTTACTTGCCAATGTTTGCAAGCAAAATGTAACCCGCTTTCCTTATGAGATAGCGAGGCTGGCTGAGGATATTTCCGGAGGGATTTTTGTAACAATGCCGTCAGAGCAGGACTTAAACTCCCCTGAGGTAGGGGCATATATAAGAAAATACTATGCCGGTGCCAAAGGTGTACCTGTTGAGCATCGCATAAAAGTAGCACGCCTTGTGGAAAATATGACATTAGGTGCCGCCGCTGTAGGGTATCGCACCGAGTCTATGCACGGTGCGGGTTCGCCTCAGGCACAGCGTATTATGATAAGCAGGCAGTCGGATTTGGAAGCGAAGAAGAACTTGGTTAAAGAACTTTTGGATATAGAGTAGGGGATTGGAGATTTATATGGCTAAATTTATAACGGCAAAAGAGGCTGTTTTAAACATAAAATCAGGTGACAGAGTAGTTATTTCCCATGCTTGTGCTGAGCCTCAGGCACTTGTTGGGGCTATGGTGGAAAATGCCGCAGCTTATAAAAATGTGGAAATTGTACATATGGTAGCAATGGGCAAAAGTACTTATTGTTTGCCTGAATATAGGGAAAATTTTATCCATAATGGGCTGTTTTTGTCCGCAAGTACACGTTTAGCGGTAGAGGAGGGGCGGGCGGACTATACCCCCTCCTTCTTTTTTGAAATACCGCGGCTGTTTAAGAATAATATATTGCCTGTTGATGTGGCCCTTATAAGCGTTTCACCTCCTGATAAATTTGGCTATTGCAGTTTAGGAGTCTCAGTGGATTATACCAAAGCCGCAGCCCAGTGCGCTAAAACTGTCATTGCCCTTATTAACGACAAAATGCCCCGTACAGGGGGAGATTCTTTAATACATATTGATGATATCGACTTTGCCGTGGAATTATCTGAGGAGCTTATTGAACTGCCGCGGCCGGCAATAGGAGATGTGGAGAAGAAAATTGGGGAATACTGTGCATCCCTTATTAAAGACGGGGCAACGCTGCAGCTAGGCATTGGTGCCATACCTGACGCGGTGCTTACATTTTTAGATAAGAAGAAAGATTTGGGCATACATTCCGAAATGTTTTCTGACGGCGTGCTAGACCTTGTGGAGAAAGGCGTAATAACAAATAAGGCAAAATCTATACAGAAAAGCAAGTTTATTGCCGCGTTCCTTATGGGCTCGAAAAGATTATACGACTTTGTGGATAATAACCCAATGGTGGAGATGCACCCTGTGGATTATGTTAATCACCCTATTATCGTCTCCCAAAATTATAGGATGACAAGTATAAATTCTGCCATCCAAATAGATCTTATGGGGCAGGTAAACGCTGAAAGTATCGGTTCCAAGCAGTTTAGCGGAACAGGCGGTCAGGTGGATTTTGTTCGGGGTACTTCTATGTGTGAGGATGGAGTGTCTATAATCGCTATGCCTTCAACGGCTGCTAAAGGGAAGCTGTCAAGGATTGTGTCTGTGTTAGACGAAGGCGCGGCACTCACCACATCCCGAAATGATGTTCACTATGTAGTAACAGAATACGGCATCGCTGAGCTTAGAGGAAAAAGCCTTAGAAAAAGGGCAGAAGCTCTCATTGAAATAGCCCACCCGGACTTTAGGGATGCGCTATAGCAAACGACTTTCGAAAACGTGATTGGGCGGCGTGCTATAGCAAACGACTTTCGAAAACGTGATTGGGCAGCGCGCTAAAACCTTCGGTTTTACCCAAAAGCACCTACCCCAACTGCTTTTGGGTCGCGCTTTCCCAATCGCGTTTCTCAATGTGGTTTGCTATATGTAAGACATATCTTAAGATATGGAGGATAAATATGATTAACCGGAAAACCAAGGAGAAACTATGAATATCAATAAACACCCGATATATCTAAATATGATGTTCTTTATACTTTTATGCGGGCTTATGTTTTTTGCTGATGCAAACCTATTTATAATTACATATATCGCACTTTTTATTTTTGTAACATTGAGAACTCTAATAACCCCAAGTACAGGGAAAGTTAGGCGATATCTTGTTATTTCATATTTTGCTATAATGATTTTGCAAGTTATTATGGTTAATAGTATTGTTTTTGGCGAAACTGCCGTTGTTGAGTCGGTTTATATTCATCTGTTTAGGAGGCTTGTTGCTGTTGCCATGCTGCTGCTGCCTTTACTTGTAAGCAGATATATAATAGCGGGCAAATATGCACATTTCTATCTTCCCACAATTGAAGAGACTGCAACCATAGGCTTTTCGGAGCTTATTGATGTAGCGGAAGGGGTAAAGCGTACCATTGCAGATACTACTGAGACCGGAAAAAAATTAAGTATAAATAATATATTAGAAGTTGCGGCGGATATATCCCGCCATGATTCTTTCAGCTATATAAATAACGGCAGTTTAACTGATGATTACTTTCAAAAAACTATGGACAGCCTAAGTGACCCTAATATTTACCTGGTAATTTCCAAAACAGGAAGCCCCGCATCGGAAATAATATCCGTATTTACTCAAAAGCAATATAACCACGCTTCACTCTCTTTCGACAAAGAGCTTAAAACAGCAATAAGTTACAATGGCGGGGAAAAGGTTTATCCGCCGGGGCTTAATGCGGAAATGATAGAATTTTTCAGCAAAACCCCCGGTGCGAAAATTTTGATATACAGCCTGCCTTGCCCAACTGAGAAAAAAATCCTTATGATTGATAAAATAAAAGAGATAAACCAGCAAGGCAGTGCCTATAATATGCTTGGGTTACTGCTTAAACGTTCTTACAAGCCTAATATTATGTTTTGCTCCCAATTTGTATATAAAATGATAGACTATGCCGGACTTTCCTATTTTTCAAAAGCCGACGGCAAAGTAAGCCCCACGGATTTAGTGGAGCTGGATTATTATAAAAAACTTAGATTTGAAAAAGAGATTGAGTTGTAGAAAGGGTGTTTTGCAAACTATTCCACGGACTTAGGGTCTAGAGCGTCACGAAGCCCGTCCCCTACAAGACTTGTACACATAACAAATAGCATAATAGCAATGCCGGGTGCCATAATCCCAAGGGGGAAGGCAAGCATATTCACCCTCCCGGAGCTAAGAAGTGAGCCCCATTCAGGTGTAGGCGGACTAACGCCAATCCCCAGAAAGGATAGAGCGGCGGTGCTCAAAAGGGCTGTACCCAGCTGTAAAGTAAAAGTAACGGCGATTAAAGGCCAGATACCGGGCATTATATGGGTCACAATTATCCTTGAATCGGACACGCCAATTATTCGGCAGGATTTTACATAATCAGAATCTTTAATAGCGATAACCTGACTTCTTGTCATACGCATAAACAATGGGATTGTGGATACGCCAACCGCAATCCCTGTATTAATGCCTCCCGGACCTAAAAGTGCCAGAGAAATAATAGCAATCATAAAAGCGGGCACAGCCATTAAAAAGTCAATAAACCGGGAAATTAGAGCGTCCGTAACCCCTCCGTAGTAGCCTGATATAAGCCCAAATATAAGCCCAAAGCTTACACCTATGGAAACCCCAAAAAGAGCTAAACCTATGGATACTTGCCCCCCATGGATTATACGAGTGAACATATCGCGCCCGGACCAGTCAGTACCCAGCCAATTTTCCCTTGAAATGCTTCCGAACCTGTTATTAAAATCCATTTCATTAGGGTCGTGACTGGTTAAAAAAGGCCCTGCGAAAGCAGCAAATAACATTAAAACAAGTCCAATAGCTGCAATAACGGAAATTTTGCGGCTTAGAAAGATTTTAAGTTTTTTAGATTTTATTTTCATAAAGCGTCTCCTAAAATCTTGGCTTATTTTAAGCTTTTGCGAGTTCTGGGATCAACAATAACATAAAGTAAGTCAACCGCTAAATTTATAACCATAAATGTAAGACTCAAAAAAATTATACAGCCCATCATCACGTTTAAATCACGGGCTTCTATTGCCTCAACTAAAAGCCTGCCAAGTCCGGGGATGGAAAAAGCCGTTTCAACAAGAAGCGTACCCATAAATAGTTCAACAAGCCTAAGGGCTGTGATGGTTATTATAGGTATCCGTATGTTTTTAAGGGCGTGAGAGCCTATTATAACCCTCTCAGGGAGTCCCCGCGCTCTTGCTGCTTTTATACAGTCCATAGTGAGGGCTTCAAGCATTGCGGTTCTTGTGGTGCGGGCTATAAACCCGGCAGACGGGATAGACAAAGTTGCAATTGGCAGTATCATACCCTGCCATCCGGCTAAGCCGCGGCTGGGCAAAAGCCCTAATTGCAGGCTGAATATAAGCATAAGTATAATAGCAAGGAAAAATACAGGTATAGACGAAGCAAAAAGAGATGTAACCGTTATAATATTGTCAACTATCCTATTTTGCTTAAGTGCGGCTATGACCCCTAAGGTTACGCCAATAATGCTGGATACCAACGTGGCGCCAAAAACCAAAATAGCTGTATAAGGGATAGAGTTCACAAGAAAACTACTGACAGGGCGGCCTTGTCCTAAACTGGTCCATGAACTGCCAAAGTCACCTTGAAGTACGCCAAATATATATTGAAAATACATAATATGTGCATCTCTGGGGAAATAAGGTATACCCAAAGTTGGCATAAGAAGTGCCGCAAAGAAAATAGCCGCAGTCATAATCATAAAAGTTGGGATTATTTGCAAAATCCGTTTCATAAGGTATTCAGGGATGGTTATAGGAGTGCTTGTGCCCTTGTTTGCACTGTACTTTCTATATTTTATAAAGGCATCAGCAAAAAAAACACCTGCAATATTAACAAAGGCAAAAGTGCCTAAAACCAATGGGTAAACCGAAAGCCTATTATGTTCATACAATCCCGAAATATTGAGAGAGGCAATACCAATCCCCTCAAAAGTGCCTAAATTATTTAGATTGTCAATTAAAGACCGCACTCTAAAAGCCTCTGTAGGCGGCGGCAGATAGATACTAATATTTTGCCACAGATATATACACAAAAATATAGTAACGGCAGTAAGGGAGCTGTAAAGCATTATTTTTTGTCTATTACCTTTAGCCTCCAAAATATTAAAAAGTCCAACGGAAGAAAACACAGCCCCAAAGGCAGCTATAACCAAAACAAATAAATTAAATTTAGTTAATATATTATAAGTATACTGATCCAAATCGACAAAACGCAAATTGTTTAAATTAAGCTCAGCGGCATATGCAAAGCGGTGTGCCAAAACAATAAGCTCTAAATTATTATAATCTCTGCCTTGGATATAAATGCCGCCTACATTTGAAATGCCGCTTCCTCTATGATTATAAGTAATCCATGCAAAGCCCGGATTCTCAAGGTCTTCCTGTTTAATTACTCCGCCTATTTCAAAAAACTGACCCTCAAGCTCCACATGCATTCCCACTACATTTGTATTGCCGAACAACTCCCATGCCGCATTTTCTGAGAGTACTATAATATTATGCTCATCAAAGCCATAAGGCCAGCCCCCGCCATAAAGGAAGAAATAATTGTTTATCAAAAAATATGTACTGTTGGTAAAGGCGAGGTTTACGTCTATATTACGGATACCATTCTCAATAACCGCGCCGCGGCGGTACTCAAAAGCGATATTATAATCGGCAAAATCCCTTAGAGTATCCCTTATATTGTCAAGACTTATTTCATAACCGCGTCTGCCCGGCTCCCCAGTGATATATACCACATTATTTCCCACAAGCTGCCTTGCCTCGGTAAAAAGCCAATAACCCCATAAAATACAGATTAAAAGAGCGGCTGCATTTAAAATAAGTATAAGCTTATGAGCTTTTAACATTTACGCACCGTCCTTTTTAAAAACTTACAAAAAAGTCCTAACCCTTGGGAAAATCCTAACCCTCGAACCATTGCCTATAGTTTGAGACGAGCCTGTTATAACTTCCAAATCAGCAGGGAAGTTCTCGGCTATTGCCGTATATGCAGGTCCCTCTTCCAATATAGTGACACTTTGCCATCCGGTAGAATAAATATAACCGAACAATCCCCTTGTGCGCTCAATAGTCAATACAAAATGCCCTTCAATATCGCCTCTCCACCAAATTTCCCTTATGGCAGAGTTTGGCAGCATTCTGGCATAGTGTATTGAAGCTCGCTCAAATATAGTCTCCACCCGCTCACCGACTTGAAGGTCAGGAAATTCAAAACTTACATAAATTTCCAAATGCTGAGGGTAAAATCTAATATTATCAACTATACCCTCAATATTGCGCCTGCCTCTTATTTGCAAAGTGGTACTTTGCCCAATTTCCACAAAGTCGATATTACTTGGTACATTAAATACAGCGTAAAGTGCAGCAGCATCCGGTCTTATGGACATTACGGCAGTGTTTTGCATAACACGCCGTCCTCCTCTTGCCGCGTCAAATATCCTCATAATTTCACCGGAAATGACCGCGTGATGCTCGTATACACCGTCTGCATGGAGTTGATTTTCTATCCTATAAATTTCATCTTCAATAGATTCAAGTCCTAATTGGCTGCTCCTAAGCTGATAGCGAAGGTCGGCAAGGAGACGGGAGTTGTCAGCACGGGCTTGTTCGTAATTTTCAGTATCACGAATAAGCTCTTCTTCATATCTGCTAATTGCGATTTCTCTGCGCTCTATCGCGGCATTCAGCTGGTCGTTTAATGTGTTGATTTCCCTTTCTACACCGTCTAAATTAGCTCTGGGTACGGCACCTATATCATAAAGTGCTTGGAGTCTATCCCGCTCTGTTTCGGCTGTTTGGATTCTTGTACTAATGTTTTCAATATCCAACTCAAGCTCAAAAAGGTTTAATTGGGGTCTTACAGGCGCGCGAACACCCATGTTTTGGCGATGAATAATATCACTGTTAATCCTCGATATCTGAAGATTTTGTGCATTTCTATTATGCTCTAAGCTTATAAGCCTATCTTCTAAATTGCGTATATCAACTTCTATAGAATAAAGGAGCTGACCGGCGTAAACCCTGTCTCCTTCGCTTACATGAAGGGTTATTAAGCCATCTTCATTTGCGATAATATCATCATGTTCGGTGACTCGCATATTGCCCGCGCTCCGAAATTGGTGCCTGATTGTCCCTCCTGAGGCAGAGGTAACGGTAACCGCCGGAAGATTATGTATATAAATAGCCCTTGCAAGAAACACAAATAAAACCAATACCACAACAAATATAACAATAGGCTTAATCACATTAATTTTCATAAGTCACCTCGGAAAATTATCTTTACATTCTATCCTATTAGAACAGTATAGCATATCTGACCCTTGAATATAAAAACAATTATCGACAATTTTCAAAAAATAATTAAATCCCTTTAAATATTTATATCACCATACTTAATTTTATATGTGGATTAGATATATAGTCGTTTAAGACCAAAATGGTCTTAAACTATACTACATCTTTGATACAAATTGCCTTTCCACTCTATATGTTGAGGGGTTTTATTCCATTTTTATTTTACAAAATTCGAATAATAAAACCTCTTGTTAGAGATGCTAAAAAAGAGATAAAGGATGTAAATCAAATTTTTTCTAGGTAAGTAAAAGCGTTTAACCACATTGCACGACAGCAACGAGGCTGAAAATGGAGAACCCCAACTTCAGAGCAAAAGAGGCAAAATTTATTTTTGGGGGCAAAACTATGATAAATTTATATTCCAATTTTTCATCTTTAAAGAAAAATTGTACTTTTATATTAGTTATTACACTTATTTTTAATATATTACTCAGTGGATTTAGCCTTGATTTAGCGGATGCGGCTCATTATACCGGCAATGACGCCTCGGGTTCGCTTTACGGACTTTCAGAGACAGATAGCAGATATTCTGAAATCACTGAAGATACTTTAGAATCTGGTAATGGAGAGTATGTATCACCGCCATATTATGGCACAGAGAATCCTGAACATTTTCCTGAGTATCCTGAATATCCTCCCGCAAGCTCTGAAAATCCGGCACATAGAGAATCCGGACATATAGTTACGATTACTTTTGCTGAAGATGAAAGTGACAAAAACATCTTTTTCGTCAAATCAGGTGCTAAATTTGACCTTTTAGAAGGTGTAAAAGCTGTTGATGAAAACGATAAGCCTGTTGATGTTTTTGTTTTGGATGATGATGGATTTGATATACACGCAGTATTGCCTGATAACGGCTTTACTATAAAATACGGTGCGGTCCATCCTATTTCCGGCGAAGAGTTTTCAAGAAATAGAGTTGTTATTGTGGTACAGGAACTTCAGGCATTATCATCTATCTTTGTTACAAATGAGTCTGAGCTTCGAAGTGCAATTGCAAATAATCCAATGGCTGAAATAATTATTGGCAATGATATTCTTATTACCGGCAGCACTATCACGATTCCAAGCGGAAGCGATATAACAATACAAGGCGAGACATTTACAATTACACAAAATACTGCAAATCAGCGTCATTTTATAGTAAATAATGATGGGGTTTTGCGCTTAGAAAATGTTACGCTAAGGGGAAGCTTCCCAAGTAATACTGCCAATCATGGCGGGGTTACGGTAAATGCCGGCGGACATTTGATTATGGAAGCGGGCAGCGTAATAGAGAACAACCGAGCTGCTTCCGGCGGTGGTGTACAAGTTTCAGGCAGCAACAGTACTTTAATTATGAACAGCAGTACGGCATGTATACGCAACAATTTTGCCACAAGCAGCGGTGGCGGGATTATGGCCAATTTAGACGCAATTGTGATAATAAACGACGGCAAAATAGAGAACAACATAGCCAATAGTTGGGGCGGCGGTATTCGTTATCATAATGGGGCAAGAGTTTCAATATATAATTGCACAATCAGTAGCAATACCTCTCATATTGGCGGTGGAGGCGTTAGCGGCGGTGCCGGTACCCTTAATATACACGGCGGCGCAATTGAGAGCAATATTGTTACCGGAACAGGTATATCAGACAACTCAAGTTTTGGCGGCGGCGGCGGAGTTATGATTGACAGCACCTCTGTATTTAACATGACTGGCGGTACAATTGCAAACAATTCCGCACCAGTGGATATAGGCATGGGTGGTGGGGTATTTATAAATAACAGCGCAAGGGTTATTATGTCCGGTGGCATAATCAGCCATAATACCGCCAATCGCGGCGGCGGGGTTTTCAACGCGAACAGATTCCATATGTCCGGCGGCGCAGTCAGTAATAATACCGCTAATCGCGGCAGCGGCGTGTTTAATACAAGAACATTTGATATGTCAGGCGGTAGTATCGATAATAACACGGCAGAGTATGGCGGCGGAGTATATGTAAATACTACAGGAACATTCAATCTTTCCGGTTCAGCCGCTATCGGTCATAATCATGCAGAAGGGGATATTTCAGCATCTACGAACAGTTTTACCGGCGGTGGCGGCGGTGTGCATATAAATGGCGGACACTTTAATATGGACGGCGGTCAGATACACAACAATCTTTCAACATCATCACCGGGAATAGGCGGCGGCGGCGGGGTACACCTTCGCGGTGGCGCAATATTTAATATGAGTGATGGTATTATAGGTGGAAGCAGCCAAGCCTATGCTAACAGAAATAATACTGCACAAAACATAACCGCTCATGGGACGGGCGCAGGGGTGTTTATGCATAATTCTAATTTTAATATGTCCGGCAATGCGGTCATTGCTAACAACACCACCGGCAACACTCAAGGCGGCGGCGGCGTAAGCATGAACGGTTCTACATTTATAATGGACGGTGACGCCAGGATAGAGAATAATGGTGCCGGAGACGGCGGCGGCGGCGTTCTCATTGCAGGCTCTACATTTATAATGAATAGCGGCACTATCGCATATAACAATATTAACAGCTCAGGCGGCGGCGGTAGTGGTGTGCATATCTTAGTTAACGGCAGATTTATTATGAATGGCGGTGAGATACACAACCACACAAGAGCGCGCAATAATAACAATATTCCAACGAGAAATGGCGGCGGTGTGCGTTTATCCGCTCCGACATCAGTTTTTGAAATGCACGGCGGCAGAATCCACTCTAATCAAGTTGCCAACCACGGTGGCGGGGTATTTATACAAAACGGCACTTTTACTATATACGACGGTGAAATTACAGGTAATACCGCTGCTTACGGCGGCGGAATTTGGACTCAAAACCACAATAATTTAACCACATCCAACAGGGTAGTTTTTTCTGATAACATTGCTAATGAGGTGCTTAATATTGGCTTGGAAACAGGGTTGCAATTGTTTCCCAATATCCTTTGGCAAAGTGAAAACAGTGTGCCTAATACTCACTTGTTAAATAATTACGACGTAAATATTGGAGATAATCCTGTTGCAGATGATGAGGATAATGACAATGGTAATAGCAGCAACAATAATAATAACAACAATAATGATAATGACAACTGGAATGATAATTACGGCAGCAATGGGAACACAGTAGCTGATGGGGGCACGAACTCCGCGCCGCAACCAGAACAGCCGACTACAACATCACCTAACGATTTAATAATTATAGATGATTTACCTGTTCCTCTTGTGCCATTTAATGAAGATAATCTTATAATTATTGACGACTTAGATGTTCCCCTTATTCCATTTAGTCAAAGCCCTGACCCTGATGATACAGGAACTTTAATTATAACCGACCTGCCTGTTCCTCTCAGTGCCATGCCGCAAACAGGTTTGAGGGACTTTAACGTGATATTTGCTTTAGGACTTCTTCTATCAGTTTTAATTGCCGCTATTACCTTAAGATCCATTCGAAAACTCAGGAGAGAGAACCGGTGGTAAATGGAAGCGGGAAGGATAAACAATAATGAAAATAAGATTAGGACTTTGTATATTATCTTAGGCTTGAGCATAGTGACGATAGTTTTTTTTACTGCAGCTATTGTATGGGATATATATACAATAAGACAGGGGCAGGTATTTTATGCCTCCCTGTCTTCACAAGTTAATCAACTTTCTGCTCAGCCAGTCGAATATTTATCAAACTTGATTAGGGATAGGGAAATATACGTTGAGATTGAGACTGAGATTGAGATTGAAGGAATTGAGGTTAAAGAAGATAATGTATCTTTCATAGACTTTGATAAGATGAGAGAAATTTTTCCAAATATTGTTGGATGGATTAAATCTGAGGATACTTTTATAAATTACCCTATAGTTCAAGGGGCGGATAATTACTTTTATCTCTCCTATTTGCCGGATGGCACCTACCATCCAATGGGCTCTATATTTCTTGACTATCGTAATTTAGCGGATTTTTCAGATAGTGCTATATTGATTTATGGACATGATATGCGCTCCGGCGATATGTTTGGCTCTCTAAAATATTATGCCGACCAGCTTTATTACGAAAAGCATTATAGTATGTTTATATTTACTCCAATGAGAGATTATAAGCTTATTCTGTTTGCCGGATATATACTTGATTCGGATTTGGAAGTACCGCCAATGAGCTTTCATGGGTCTAAGGACTTTGAAGAGTATATTGCGGATATAAGAAGCCGCTCTATTTTTACAAGCGGCACAGAAGTAAGTTTTGAAGACCGCCTTGTATTTCTTGCTACATGCACTAGGAGCGGCAAGATAAACGAGAGGCTTATTATCGTAGGCAAGCTTGTTGAGATGTATAGTCAACACAGTTGAAAAATATCAAAAGAAAGCAAAGAGTTTTTTTCATAAGACAAGTCCTTCATGAAAAATCAAAAACAGATTTTTCATGGGACCAACGGAAGGCGACAACGACCCTTGCCCAAAGGCAAGCTAGGCAGAGCTGACGATGTATTGTGTAAAAAAGCCCAGCTTTATTTGATGGTTTTCATCTGCGTTGACTATAAAGAGGATTGAGATTGATGGGTGCAATTAAGCATAAAAATAAAACAGCAATTATGTTTACACTCCTTGTAATATTGGGCATATATACTGTAACCGGCGGACTTGGCATACTCCCGCGGTCTGTTCCTCTTGCGGCATCGCCCTCATTTGAGATACCTGTGCCAACAGCTTCCGGCATAAATGTAAGGCGCAATAATAAAGCAGAAATAGATTATTCTAACACCCATTATGGATATGTTAAGATAAGGTATTTAGAAGAAACTACGGCTAATGTCCGCGTACTTATTACGGGTCCGTCAGGTACTCGCTATCAATATCACTTAAACACCGAAGGCTTGTGGGAAGTTTTTCCTCTTTCTGACGGGGACGGGCACTATTCAATCGGTGTTTTTGTGCAGGTAAGCGGCAATAGATTTGCAACAGCTAATAATGCGAATATTGATATAATCTTAGTCGATGAGTTTGCCCCTTTTCTCCGTCCTAACCAATTTGTTAATTTTAACAGAGAAAGTAATGCCGTTTTAAAAGCCGCAGAGCTTACGAGAGACTCCCAAACAGTTATTGATACGGTTTCTGTAATTTTCAATTTTGTTATTACAAATATTGAATATGACTTTGAGCTTGCCGCCAATGTGCGGGCAGGATATATACCTGACATAGATTTGGTTCTCAAGCGGGGCAAGGGAATATGCTTTGACTATGCTGCTTTAATGAGTGCTATGCTTAGGAGCCAAGGGATCCCAACAAAGCTTGTTATAGGATATGTTGGTAATGTGCTTCATGCTTGGATAAGCGTTTATTCTATTGAAACCGGCTGGATAAACAATATCATTTGGTTTGATGGGTTAACTTGGAGGATAATGGATCCGACTTTTGCGGCAGCTGATAATTTAAGTGATGAAGTTATGAGATTTATTGGCAATGGCAGCAATCATAATCCTATACATTTTCATTAAAACTTAATTTAAGATTTAATTTTGTAGAGAATCCACTATAGAACCCTCCCAAAGGGCTCTAAAGGCGTATGGAGGGTTTCTGTGAGTCACAAAAGCTTAACAAATACTTATATATCTACATTTTGCTTAGAGATTTCCATGCTTTTACAAGGGGGAATTACAGTGGCTGCAGGCATTGAAATGCTAGTTGATGATGAGCCTGATAAAGACGGCAAAATGGTTTTACAAAAGCTTCAAGATAATTTGGAAAAAGGTGTGTCTTTTTACGAAGCTATGAGCGGCACAGGCTATTTTCCTCCTTATATGGTGTCTATGATTGAAATAGGTGAGAAGGCGGGCTGCCTGCCAGAAACTCTAAGATCACTGGCTGAGCATTATGAAAGGCAGGAGCGGCTTTCAATATCCATAAAAAATGCGGCATTATACCCTATTGTTTTACTTGGGATAATGATAGGGGTTGTTCTTATACTTATTGTACAAGTACTGCCTATATTTAATGATGTATTTGGGCGCATGGGAGCCAGGATGTCTTCTTTTGCTATAGTGCTTATGGAGTTTGGTATATGGTTTAGAGGGGCATCTGTTATTATTATTTTGTTTTTTTGTATTATATTTACAATAGCCTTTTTTGCTTGGGCTGTACCCACAGTGAGAGAATGTATCATTAAAGGGCTAAAAAATAAATGGGGAGACCGAGGTGTTCTTGGGCGAATTGATTCTTCTCAGTTTGCATCATCTATGGCTGTTGCAATGTCCGGCGGGCTTAATATTGAGGATTCGCTCAATCTTTTGGCTTCGTTCAATCAAAACTCTAAAGCGTTAAATACAAAGTATGAGAAATGTATATCATTGCTTCGTTTAGGCAATAGCCTTTCAGATGCCCTAAAGGATGCGAAAATATTATCTCCAAGGGATGCAAGGATGTTATCTATTGGCGATTACAGCGGCATGGCGGATTCAGCTATGGCGGAGATAGCAAGGCGCTTAGATATTTCTCTTCAAGATGAAATGACCGGCATTGTAAGCAGGATTGAACCGACTCTTGTTATAATAACCTCTGTAATTGTTGGAGCAATATTGCTTTCGGTTATGCTGCCACTTATAGGGATTATGACTTCGATAGGATAATTGGTGATTGGTATATTATGGATAAGCACAGGCGTGTTTTTAAAAAAAGTTTATTTGCCTCAATTGTTTCAATTGTTATTCCTATTATTTTTACATTGATTATTATTGGTATGATTTTAATCGGACTTAGGCAGGCAGAACAGTCCGGCAGGGCTGAGAGCCTTCGTTTACTTGAAGAGGCACTTTTGCGCGCAGTGGTTCATAATTACGCAATTACAGGGCGATTTCCCGAAAGTTTGTCATATATATCTGATAAATATGGGATATATATTGATACATCAAGATTTGTTGTTCATTATGAAGTGTTTGCTGAAAATATTCTGCCTGATATAATAATATTTGAACTTAACTAAAGGATAAAGGATATCTTATGATTAAAAATCACAAAAACAACAAAGTTGATAATGTATTTGTACTTATGGTATTTTGTATGTTTGCCCTGTCTGTTTTTCTTGTTTTAATGCTTGGGGGAAGTATATACGGCAATATGATTGACGCCTCCATAGAAGGGCAAAATGAAAGGATAGCACTTTCGTATATAAGTACTAAAATTAGAAGTATAGATACCGCTGACAGTATTTCTATAAGTGATTTTAATGGGCTTAGAGCCTTGACTCTTTCAGAAGTTATTGATGGGCAGGTCTTTGTGACATATATATATCTTTATAATGGCTGGGTTTATGAACTATTCCACGAGGAGGGGCTTGTTTTTTTACCTGAAGACGGTAGAGGGATTATAAGGTCTGGCTCGTTGGATTTTGAAATGATAGACAACAGGCTAATACGTGTATCAACTGATTACGGCAGCTTGCTTATACTGCCGCGAAGCAGGCTGCGTTTCGAAGGGGGTTATTAATTGATTAACAATTCAAAATCAACCCTTTTTTTAATGGAACAGGTTGTAGTTATTGCAATATTTGCAATATGCGCTGCTGTATGTGTTAAAATTCTTGTTATCTCTTATATAATGACAGTTGATGGAGCAGATACAAAAAATGCCCTTATTATTGCTCAAAATGCGGCGGAAAGCCATAAAGCCTTTAAGGGGGATACAAGAAAAATATTGGAAATATTAAGCGGCTCTACAGATAGCTATTATAATGAGAATGCCATTTTAGTTTATTTTGACGCTAATTGGCAGCCAAGTGATGATATTGGAGCTTCTTTTGTTCTGCATTTAATAACTTATGGTGAGAGTTCACCCGTTATATTTGCCGATATAACTGTAACAAGCCTAATTACCGATGCTGAGCTTATAAGTTTAAGAACTGCGGCAAGGAGGTCGCTTTGATGAACAGAGTAGGGGTAGGCAGTGCATCAATTGTGCTTATATTTGTAATTTTAGGCTTAACAATATTTACCGTTACATCTTTTGTATATGCTTTAACTGGGCAATCCCTTATAGATGATGAAGTTTATATGATTAAAGCATTTTATACAGCAGATACTTTAGCTGAGCAAATCCTTGCTGAAATTCTTTTAGCGGATACGATGCCCCAAAACATTATGGGAGTGGAAATTATGTCATTCTCTAACTTAGACTTATCAGTAGAGCGGGTTGCTTTTGCAATACCCATATTTGATACAATAGATCTTTATGTAGCCGTGGAGATAATAGGGGACTCATATGAGATTATATCCTGGCGGATGTATTTAACAAATGATTGGGATGTAGATGATATATTAAATGTGTGGCAAGGTTTCTCAGATTTTATAAGTAATTGGTAGAGAAAGATTTTTGCAAAAGAGGGAAATATCCTATCAGGCAGCTTTAGCCTTCGCCGAAATCAGGATTTCGGCGAGTAACTTAAGGTAAGCTTGCAAAGTTCCTACGAAACTTTGCAAGCTTTTGCGATTTGACGGAAGTAAATTCCGTCAAATCGATTAAAATCTGCGATGCAAATTACAAATCTCAGCAATTATTTTTTTTCGTGCATTTGCCCTGATAAGATGTAATTTTACTTTACTTAATTTAATTTTTGTGATAAAGTTTTATTAATATTTAGATGAAAGGTGGTGAGAAGCATGAAACAATTGAAGAAAACATTTGTACGCCAAGCGTTCCTTGAAAACGATACAAAGCGTACACTTACAGCGGCAATGTTAGGCACAAGGGGTAAGTCTGCCATTTTTTGGAAAGTAGATTGTTTTGAATGCCTATCACTGCGTAAAAGTTCAGCATGATTTAGTGCTTTTTTATGCTTGATATCCCTGTGCAGTCAAAATAATCTGCACAGGGTATTTTTATGCAAAAAATAAGAATCAGTATGACAAAGGTTCTAAAGGAGTTTTGACTGTGATTGATATATCAGTTCATGAATTAAATAAATATTATGGTTCTAATCATGTTCTTCGTGGTATTAATTTTGAAATCTATAAGGGCGAAAAAGTCGGATTGTTAGGTAAAAACGGTTCCGGCAAAACCACATTGTTTAAAATTATTACCGAAGATGAGCCATACGACAGCGGCAGCCTTTCTAAGGCATCAGGGAGAAGAGTGGAGATTCTCGCGCAAATTCCTGTTTTTGATGAAAAGGATACTGTTGAGGATATTCTGCGTTCGTCATTTCATGAAATAAGTGAAATCTATGGGGCTATGAAGAAAATCGAGAACTGGTCGTTTGCTTCGCAAACTACTGGTCCATGCGGTCAGGGAGACAGCAATCCAATAGTTTTGGCACGATACGGCAAGCTAATGGAAGAGTATGAGCGCCTTGGAGGATATGATATTGAAACAAAAATCGAAAAAATATGCAACGGCATGAATATTGGCAATGGTATGCGTAGCAGTCTGTTTCATTTACTTAGCGGCGGTGAAAAAACGAGAGTTAATCTAGCTCGTATTCTTCTGCGTGACTGCGACATACTTTTACTTGACGAGCCTACAAATCACCTTGATTTAACTTCTCTTTCGTGGCTTGAGAATTTTATAAGAGAATTTTCGGGTACAGTTGTAATTATATCTCATGACAGGGTTTTCCTTGATAATGTAGTGAGTAGGATTATTGAGATTGACGATGGCATAGTCAATTTCTATTCGGGAAATTATACTTTCTATGTTGAAGAAAGGCAAAGGCGTTACCAAACCCAAGCAGAACAGTATAAACAACAGCAAAAAAAGATTGAACAACTGGAAACAGCGATTAAACGACAGCGTGTGTGGGCAGCGATAAATCCGTCAAATACGGGTTTGGCAAAACGCGCTTTGGCAATGGAGAGGCGTATTGAGCAAATGGATAAAGTGGATAAGCCTCTTATGTCAAGAAAAATGACGGAGGATTTTAACAGTGGTGGTCACGCCGCGAAAGAGGTAGTATCTTTTGATTCGGTGAGTAAATCTTATGGGTCTAATATGCTGCTCGATGATGTGAGTTTAAGCATTGGCAGGAATAATCGAATTGCCTTAATCGGTGCAAATGGTTGTGGAAAAACCACACTTTTAAAGTTAATTATGGGCGAGGAACTTTGTGAGAGTGGTGCGTTAAAAGTAAGCAGTAATATTAAAATTGCGTATATGTCTCAAATAATTGTTTTTGATGATGAAAACGCGACGGTATTTGAGACATTGCAAAATCAAGTCTCACTTCCCGAAGAAAAATTACGAAGTATTCTTGCCCGTTTTCGCTTTAGGACCCCTGATGTGATAAAAAAAGTCCGTAATCTTTCAGGAGGTGAAAAAAGCCGGTTAAAGCTGTGTCTGCTTATGCAAAATCAAGCTAATTTTTTGATACTTGACGAGCCTACAAACCATCTTGATATTGAATCACGGGAATGGATTGAAGATGCTGTGGCGGATTTTAACGGCACTATGCTTTTTATTTCCCATGACCGATTTTTTCTAAATAGGTTTGCTTCAAAAATATGGAGTATGAAAGATGGCAAAATAACAGTGTATGATGGAGATTTCGAGGAATATCTGCAATCATCGGCAATAATCAATAGCCAGCCAAGTATAACCCCATCGAAAAATAAAAAGAAAAAACCGGCTGCCCCATCAAAAGAAAAGCCCAAAGAAACGATTCCCTTTGAAGCCCTGATTTACGAAGCGGAAGCGGAACTTACTGTGCTGGATAAAGAAATTGAGCTTCACTTGACTGATTCTGATTATGAAAAAATGAATTTGCTGTATCAGAAAAAGTATAAGCTTGAAGAGCATATCGCATCTTTATATGATGATTGGGCTAGGGAAAATGGCGGTTATGATAATGAATAAATACATCATAACTGCCTATACAGTAATGAAAGGAAAAACAAACGGCGGTATTTCTATATGTTTACGGATATTGTTGTTAAGCTATTGAACAGGTGATAGCAGGATTGTATGATGTATGGAAGCAGACAAGCTGATTTTTCCTACATAAGCTCAAAAAAGCGACATCGTCACTTTTTTGAAAGGAGTTGTTAAAAAAGTCAGCAACGACCCCTAAAAACTAACCCCATCTCTGGAATAGAGATGGGGTGTTTCTTCTTTTTCTTGCACATCATCCACCCTTTGGACTCTCATATCCGGCAAAAACCATTGGTCATTAAACTCCTGTATAAACATGGAAATGGCTTCAAATACCTGCCTATCACTGATATTACCTGTTCGATTTGACAAAATAGTAAGCACATAGGGAGATGGGGCATAAATAATAGCCATATCATGGTAAGCACCGCCAAAGTTCGATGCCCAGCCGCTTTTACTTGCAACAGGATGATCGGAAATTATAAAGGGGTATCGGTTAGCAAAGAGATTATCCCTAAATTCATAGCTGTATGTACCGCCCGATTCTATGTATCTATAAATCTCTCTCATAATAAGACCGGCTTCATCAGCACTTAAATATGAGTATGTTAAGGATTGTATGAAATGAGGGTTGCCGCCTATGCTCTCAATAAAATCCCTATATCCGTCAAGACCGTGTATACGCCTTAATATCCTTGTGGCTATATTGTCGCTTGGGCTTAACATTAGGTGTAAAAGGTCTCTTTGGGTAAAACTTGCGCCAACAGTATAGCGCTGACGTATAAAGCCGCTGCCGCCCCAATAATCTCCCGCTGTATAAAAATGCACACTATCCATGTCGGTTTCACCGCGTTCCGCCTTGTGATAAATATATAAGGCAAAATTAACCTTGGTTGCGCTGGCTCCAAAAAAAACCCTATCGGCATTATGGCGGAATGTAAAGCCGGTGGCTAAATTTTCATAATAAACTGAGACAGTATTGCCAAACTGCTCCATAAAATTCTCAATATCACGAGTGGAGGGGGTAAAGTCCAAATCTATCCACCCTATACCTAACCAAGTGTCAATTTTAAGCCAATTGTCTCGGCGTTCAAGTACGGTAACCACTTGCGGTGCAATACGGCCTATCACATTTTCCTCTTCCATATTATAAATAGGCATAATCCTGTCTATAAAAACCCTGTTAGCGGCTGTATACACCCAGCTATCCCCGGATGGGGTATGTATTAAAGCCCAATTGCCGTCCCTTACAAGCACATCTACATCTTGGGATGTAAAACTGCCGATTATCTGCGCCGTAAAGTCCGGCTCATTATAAGTATAAAAAAGCCACGGAATACGTGTGCGATCCATAATTACAGGAGTAATCCCTACGCTTGTCCCGTCTGTTGCAAGAATGGTAGGGTCAGACATCATAATTGCCAGGCTTATAATTACAGTTAGGATTGGCAAGAAAACTATTCTGATTCTCACTTAAAATGCCTCCGCTTGTGTGATTCATACCAATACAGCCCCTAAGGCATCTCCTCCCAAGGGGCTGTGATTTTTAAATACCTTCTTTGCAATTACTCTTTTGACTCAGCTTCACCGGACTCTTTCGGCAATGCTGCTTTTCTGGAAAGATTTATCCTTCCCTGGGCGTCAATTTCTATGCATTTAACGGTTATTACATCCCCTACATTTACAACGTCCTCAACCTTAGCAACCCGCTCTTTAGCAAGCTGAGAGATATGAACAAGCCCTTCTTTTTCCGGCGCGATTTCAACAAATGCACCGAAGTTCATAAGCCTTGTAACCTTGCCTGTGTAAATTCTGCCCGGTTCCGGATCCATTACTATGGCGTTAATTATATCAACGGCTTTTCTAACCTTATCAATATCGCTGTGAGCAACAAAAATTCTGCCATCGTCTTCTGTATCAATCTTATCAACGCCGGAGTCCTCAATGATTCGCTTAATGGTCTTACCTCTGGCACCGATAACTTCCGAAAGCTTTTCAGGGTCAATTTGAACCATAGCAATCTTAGGCGCGTGAGGAGAAACCTCAGGCTTGGCAGCAGATATACACTTATTCATATTATCGTTAAGAATATGCATCCTGGCTGTATAAGTGTTTTCAAGGGATGCTTTAATAAGTTCTTCCGTCAAACCATTTATTTTAATATCCATCTGAATGGCCGTAATCCCATCCTTAGTACCGGCAACTTTAAAGTCCATATCGCCAAAGAAGTCCTCAAGACCTTGGATATCTGTTAATAATACATAATCATCATCAGATTTTCCCGTAACTAAGCCGCAGGAAATACCCGCAACAGCAGATTTTATAGGTACACCCGCCGCCATAAGTGAAAGAGAGGAGGCACATATAGAACCTTGGCTTGTAGAGCCGTTAGAGCTTACAATCTCAGACACAAGCCTGATAGCGTAAGGAAACTCCTCTTCCGTCGGCAAAACAGGTACAAGAGCGCGCTCCGCAAGGGCACCGTGACCGATTTCCCTTCGACCCGGACCTCTTGAAGGTCTTGTCTCACCAACAGAATAGCTTGGGAAATTATAATGATGCATATAACGCTTGGTTTCTTCCGCTTCGTCAAGTCCGTCAAGTCTTTGTACTTCACCCATAGAGCCTAAGGTTGCTATTGTCAAAACCTGAGTTTGTCCTCTTTTAAATAAAGCTGAACCGTGAACCCTGGGTATTACATCAATTTCAGAAGACAAAGCGCGAACTTCATCCAGTCTGCGACCGTCAGGGCGTTTATGATCTTTAAGTATCATGCGCCTTACGGTTTCTTTCTCGAAATTATATATGGCTTCGCCTAAAACGCCTTTAAAAGCCCCTTCGCTTTCACCGTCAAACTCAGCAAGCATTTTCTCCATAACTTCGTCTTTGAGAAGAGACAATGCAGCTTCACGCTTTTGCTTCATATCAGTGAAAACCGCTTCCTCCATACGTTTATCAGTGATAATGGCTTTAACTTTATCATAAATATCCAAAGGTACTGATGCATCTTCATAAGAATGAAGGGGCAACCCCACTTCTCTCACTATTCCATCAATAAATGCAACGATTTTTTGATTTTCTTTATGGGCAAGCATTATAGCTTCAAGCATTTCCTGATTATTAAGCTCGTAAGCACCTGCTTCAATCATCATAACTTTTTCTCTGGTGGAAGCTACAGTAAGTGCAAGCCTGCTTTTTTCCCTTTGGGCGGCGTTGGGGTTAATAATAAATTCCCCATCAATCATCCCTACATTTACAGCACCGGTAGGACCTAAAAATGGTATGCCGGATATGGATAAAACGATTGAAGCCCCTATCATAGCGGCAACTTCCGGACTCCTGTCCTGGTCAACACTTAAAACCGTTGCAACTACGGCAACATCATTTCTGTAATCTTTAGGGAACAAAGGTCTTATCGGTCTGTCAATAAGCCTTGAGGTTAAAACAGCGTGCTCGGTGGGGCGGCCTTCTCTTTTAATAAAGCCGCCGGGGATTTTGCCGACAGCATAAAGCCTTTCCTCATAATCAACGGAAAGAGGGAAGAAATCAATGCCATCTCTTGGTTTTTCTGAGGCGGTTGCAGTTACAATAACAGTAGTATCGCCATATTTTATAAGAGCTGACCCACTGGCAAGCTCAGCCACACGCCCGATTTCAACTATGAAGTCATTGCCTGCCAAATCCATTGTAAATGTTTTGTACGTCATAAAATTAGTTCATCCTTTCGATTAGATTATTAATATAACCAATCGAAGCGTATTTGCTACCCTTCCCAAAGAAAATATAGCGAACTGACGCTGTTCAACTCACTAAATCTTCTTCAGGAAGCGCAAAAGAAGCTTCATACGCCTCGCTATTTACTCTAAAAGGCGTCCCTCGATAAAAAGAGACGCCTAATTAAGTATTATTTCCTAAGTCCGAGTTCTGCGATAAGTTCACGATATCTTACTACGTCCCTATCTCTAATGTAATCAAGAAGCCCTTTTCTCTGACCTACCATTTTTAAAAGCCCTCTTCTTGAATGATGATCCTTTTTGTGAAGCTTAAGATGTTCCGTAAGATGGTTAATCCTCTCTGTTAAAAGAGCTACCTGCACCTCAGGAGAGCCGGTGTCCGCCTCATTTCTGCCAAATTTTGCAATAATTTCTTTTTTTGGTACCATAGTAAATCCTCCCTAAATGATTTTTACGCTATGTGCCAAGAATAGGACGGGAAACCCTAAATCCGAGCATAAGCACAATAATATTACCACAAGCTTTTGTATTTTACAACAACTATTTTTTAAGTTTAAGCCTTTTATGAACAATCATTATACCGGATATTAAAATTATAACTATTGCAAGTGCCTGACTTGCGGGGATATTAGTGTTCCATAATAAAATTTGGTCGGTGCGGAAGTTCTCCGTAAAAGTGCGGATTATGCCGTAACCTAAAAAGTAAAAGAGTGCAACTTCCCCATCGAATCCTTTGCGCCTCTTCCAAATCATAAGCAGTGCAAAAAGAACCATATTAGCCGAAAACTCATATAAAAACATAGGTTGAATTTGTATATAATCCACGCCGTTTACAGTAATGATTTGCTCATAAACACTTTGAGGGATAAAAAAAACATCTGCCGCACGGTATCTAAGGGCAAATAGAGAATCCGTGTAAGAGCCGAAGGCTTCCCTGTTAAAGAAATTGCCCCATCTTCCGATAGCTTGCCCAAGAAGCAGCGCAGGCGCAGCTGTATCCGCAAGCAGCCAGAAATTGTATTTTTTAACCTTAGCATAAACAATAGCTGCTAAAGTGCCGCCGACTATACCGCCGTATATAGCAAGACCGCCGCTTCGCATATTAAGTGCGCTTAAAGGGTTATGGGCATAAAGATGCCAATTAAATATTACAAAGTATAGCCTTGCGCCTAAAATAGCTGTTATAAATGCCGGAAAGAATAAGTCAATGTAAAAATTATGGTCTTGCCCTGTTCGCTTTGATTCAAAATAAGCATATACAATTCCCGAAAGTGCCCCAAGAGCCACACATACGGCATACCAATATATGGAAATGCCGAATACGGAAATAAAAGTCCTGGGCAAATTATAAATCTCTATCCCTAAATTAACAAAATAGGCTTGAGGCATTGACTCCATTGGCATTATTTCCCTTCTACTCTAGTTTATCCACAATGGAAATGCAGAAATTGTCTTTTGTAAAGCAATTTTCCATCCGTTTGTGTACATCTTCAATCTTAACATCTTTAAGGGCTTTAGCCAAGTCAAAAATATTAAAACCTTTAACAAAAAAGTCAGCCTGCATTTCAGATGGGGTACTTACAGAGTTAAAGCTTTGCATAAACCGCCCTAAATGCTTTTTCTTTATTCTTTCAAAGATAAGGGGGTTAATGCCGGTTTCTTTAAGGGTTTTTATAGCATTAATAATTTCTTCAAATACGGTATCAGGGTCTTTTGATGTGCCTGAAAACATAGTTGTAGAGTAACAGCTGCCATGGCTGTAATCCAGGCTAAAGCCATCATCTAAAAGCCCTGTTTTGTAAAGCTTATTATAAGTCTCACTACTGCCGCCGATTATAATGTCCAAAAGTATTTTTGTTGTAACTATTTGTTTTTCATCTGTCCTATTGTGTGCATCTTTAAAGCCTAAGCAAAATAAAGGCTTGGATATATGCATTTTATCTTTTATACTGTCTTTTGGCGCATTTGAAGGCTCCTCAGGATAAATCCGCTCAATTTTTGGGGACGTCAGATCTGCGGTTTTTTCCTGTGCTATATTATAAACCTCAGAAAGCTCAAAATCACCTGAGCAAATTAAAGCCATATTTTTAGGCACATAAAAGGAGTCAAATACCAATCTTAGTATAGCTTGGTCGATTTTAGCAATCGATGCTGCGCTTCCTGCTATTTCGTTTCTGACAGGGGAGTTTTTATAGAGCCCTCCAAGCATATTAAAATACACCCGCCAGCTGGGGTCATCGTCATACATACTTATTTCCTGCTCGATTATGCCCTTTTCTTTTTCCACAGTTTCATCTGTTAAATATAGACTGTAAACCATATCAAAAAGCAGTTTCAAACAGTCTGTAAAATTATCTGTACAGCTGAAATAATATACTGTGGTATTAAAATTTGTATAAGCATTTACACTGCCGCTTAATTTTGTGAATTCGTTAAAATAATCAAGCTTTTCATCCTCAAAAACTTTGTGCTCAAGAAAATGAGCAATCCCTTCAGGGGTTGTGATTTTTTTACCGTCAAGATTAAATTCCAAATCGCAGGAGCCGAAATTTACAGCCAAAGCCCCAAATTTTTCGTTAAAGCCTTTTTTAGGTATTATATATGAACAAAGACCGGAGGGCAATGTTTTAATATGCATAGTTTCGTTAAGAATATTGCTTTTTAGTATATTATTCATCACTTTCCCCTTTCAGGATATAGATTGTGTCTGTATATAATAAATTTGCAAGCTTAACTACATCTGGAATGCTGACGCTGCTTATACCCTTAAGTATATTATCTATACCGTCAGAATCGCCAAGTATATACTGTGTATAGTTAAAGTCAAGGACGCCGCCTTGGCTGTCGGTTATACTTTTAAAGCCCGCAAGGAGGCTTTGCTTAGCAAGATGCAGTTCATCATCGGATATTTGAGAGTCTTTTATGGCTTGAAGCTGCTCATTTATTTTTGTAATTGCCAGGTCAATATTTTTAGTCTCCACACCGCTTTGTATCATTAATATAGATTTAGCCCTATACAAAAAGGAGAACACATCGTAGCAAAGACTTGCTTTTTCCCGCAAATTCATAAAAAGTTTGGAGTTGCCGGAACCGCCTAAAATTTCGTTAAAGACTAAAAATTCGTAGAAAGACTTGCCAGAGTAACTGCACCCTCCACGAAGCCCCATGCAGATTTTACTTTGATTTACTTTCAGGGCTTCTTCGTGCAGCGCAGGCTCTTTTGGATTGTATATAACAGGATTTGCCATTAAATTAACCGGCTCTAAATCGCCGCTTTCAAAATTCTCTTCTACAAGTTTTTTGAATTTTTCGCCGTCTATATTACCGGAGGCAACAAATTCAATAGGAGTGGTGCGTATTATATCCTTATAGTGAAGATAGAGACTTTTTGGGTCAAGTTTATCTAAATCCTCGGCATACCCATCTGCATATATGCCAAAAGGTTCGTTTTTACACATGTTTTCAATACATTTAAGGCGCACGTAAGAGTTTTTGTTATTTATACGCTCTGAAATAGAATCTTTGAGCATATTTCTTTCATTTTCAAATATTTCCCGCGAAAATTCGCCGTTTTTAACAAGAGGGTTAAAGAGAATTTCTCTTAAAAACTCCACAGCCTGCTTAAGGAGCTTATCATCCATAACCGCAGCAAATTCAAGGTATAGGCGGATGATTTGAAACTCACCTTTTTTTACAATCAAACTCCCAAATACGGCACCGTATAACTCCTCCATATATTTATTAATTTCGTATAAACTTGGGTATTTGTGAGAGCCTGTGCCTAAAATATTGGCTAAAAGGGCATTTTGTGTGGCTTCTTTCCTTTCAAGGGGTCGTCTTAGCATAAGGCATATGGTTGCGGTTTTAAATTTATCATCAGGGATGACTTTTATGGTTGTGTATTTCATATTTTAGTTATCCTTTCCAATTCAATATAGGGTATTTCTTATTGTTTTACGTTCGAGAATTAATATACTATAGCTGCGTTTTTGACTCGATTTTGCTTTGCAAAATCTCGCTGCACATGTAGGTAGAAACGCTTCACTTTGTTCGACGTTTCAGACTGAAGACAAACCCATTTGCATGGGGTGGAAGGGTTCGGGAAACCTACGGTTTCCCGATTGGAATCCACAAGGTCGGCTTTGCCGACCTGAGGAAAATCCACTGTCCGTGCGCTTTTAGCGCACAAGTGGATTTTACCGACAGAAACTTCGAAAAAATGGCAAAGCCATTTTTTCGAACAGACGGAAGACAAAGTCTTCCGTCTGAAACGCTTCAATTTGTTCAGCGTTTCTTTTTATGTGCATAGTATACCATACAAATGCATCTCACAAAACATGAACATTCGTTTGCTTTTTTATTTTTACTGTGCTATAATCAGATGGATATTCGATAGGGAGGTGTTTTGCTTGTCCAAGCCACTAAGCAAAAACCAGCAGCTTATACTGGATTTTTTGAAAGACCAGATTAGAACAAAAGGGTATCCGCCTTCAATTAGAGAAATTTGTGATTATGTTAATTTAAGGAGTACATCAACAGTACACGCGCACTTACAGACCTTGGAAGAAAGAGGGCATATACAGCGTTCCCGCTCTAAAAACCGCTCGATAGAAATTATGGATGATACTTTCTATTCCGGTCTTAGATCTGCCGTTAATGTACCTATTGTAGGCAAAGTTACGGCAGGGCTACCTATTACCGCTATTGAAAATGTGGAGGATTATTTTCCCGTGCCTACAAGTGCGCTTGGAAACGGAGACTGCTTTATGCTGCGAGTTGTAGGTGATTCGATGATAGAGGCAGGTATTCATCATAATGATCTTGTACTGGTAAAAGGGCAGCCTGACGCAAACAACGGCGATATAGTAGTTGCTTTGATAGACGATTCGGCTACTGTAAAAACATATTATAGAGAAAATGATGGTAAAATAAGGCTTCAGCCGGAAAGTCCGCTTTTTGACCCGATTATATCAAAAGATATTGTAGTTTTAGGCAAAGTTACAGGATTATTTAGGACGCTTTAAAAAAGGGGTTGCTGTGAAAATTTTGCGGCAGCCCTGTGTTTTTATCATAATTTATACAAGGAGGATTAAGTATGCACCTAGAGTATAACCGTTATTACCGCTATCACGCCTTAGTGGAAGCATTGGAGGATTTTAAACGTACATATCCTGATTTTACTAAGCTGTACTCCATAGGCAAAACTTACGAAGGGCGCGATATATGGTGTATTGAGCTTACTAACCAAAAAACCGGCAAAGGGGAAGATAAGCCCGGATATTATTTAGACGGCAACACTCACGCAGGTGAGGTAACCGGCTCTATGGCTTGCCTTTATACTATTGACTGGCTGTTAAAAAATTATGGCAAAGACCCACAGGCAACCCGTATTCTGGACAGGTCGGTTATATATGTTATACCGCGTATTTGTGCTGACGGGGCGGAGCTTTATTTAACAACCCCTTATATGCTGCGCTCTTCTGTTCATGAATGGAGATATCCTGATTATGCCGACCCTGATGGGCTTAGACCTGAAGATGTAGACGGCAATGGAGAAATACTTCAAATGCGTATAAGAGACGATCTTGCAGGTGACTGGAAGGTATCCGACCAGGACGCACGTCTTATGGTGCGCCGCGCTCCTCATGATTACGGCGGCAAGTATTACCGTTTGTTCTGCGAAGGGATAATTGAAAACTATAACGGCATTACATTTGACTTGGCACCAGCCCGCTGGGGCATTGATATGAATCGTAATTACCCTATTAACTGGAAACCTCCTCATATTCAAAACGGGGCAGGGGATACCCCCCTTTCCGAGCCGGAAAGCAGGACGATAACCAATTTCTTACTGGAGAGGAAAAATATTGCCGCAGCTACCTATCACCACACTTCAGGCGGGATTTTGCTCAGGCCGAACTGTGTTGAAGGGGACGATAAAATGCCCCCTCCCGATCTTGCCATTTACAAGGTACTTGGCACTATTGGGGAAGAGATTACAGGATACCCCTGCCAGGATATTTTTGGCGCGTTTGCTGATAAAAACGCCCAATGGGGCACTTTTATGGATTTGACTTACGAGTATCTTGGGATTAACTCTTTTGCTACGGAGCTTTGGGATTTAATGGGCCGCTCAGGCTTTAAAGATAAAGGGCTTGCTGCACTTACTAAGCTGACATACAAAGAGCAGGAGGAAGTGCAGTTAAAGCTTTTACGCTGGAATGATGAAGTTATGAACGGCGAATGCTTCTTCCCATGGAAAACTTTCAACCATCCACAACTTGGGGAAGTTGAAATCGGCGGCTGGAATCCTAAAGAAGGACGGCAAAACCCACCGGTTAAATTACTGGAAGAAGAATGCGAAAAAGCTATGCGCTTTACTCTTATGCATATGGAAACTTTGCCTCAGCTTGTAATTGATAATGTGAGATGTGAAAAGCTTGGCGATAATATGTGGCGTATTACTGCCGCAATTGAAAATGCGGGTTTTTTACCTACGGCAAGCACTTATAAAGCAATCAATAACCGTATTACCGAGCCAGTTAAAGCCCATATTTGCGGCGGCAAAGTACTCCAAGGGGATGAAGAAATTGAAATTGGGCATCTTGCAGGGCGCGGACTGGCACTGGCACAAGGACCTTATGGTGCAGTAAGTTCCACAGGCCGCCGTAAGAAAGTGGAATGGCTTGTGGAAGGAGCCGAGGGCAGCGAGCTGTGTATAGCTGTCAAAGGCGAGCGTGCCGGAACGGTGTGTCACACACTGATATTAAGAGACTAGGGGAGGGGACATACATATGAAAGTACCTTACGAAGCCGCAAAATATTACAATTGGGCTGAAATAACAGAGCTTATTAATGCTTGGGAAAAAGCCTTTCCTGATTTAATCAAGTCCTATCCCATCGGAAAAACTTACGAAGGCCGCGATATAATTTGTATGGAGCTTACGGCACCGGGGATTGCAGCTTCCGAGAAGCCCGGATACTATATTGACGCCAATTTTCACGCAGGTGAGGTTACCGGATCCGCTGTTGCCCTCTATACTGTCAGCTGGCTTTTGGAAAATTATGGAAAAGATACGGAAGCCACTGATTTACTTGACAATATTACTTGGTATATAGTGCCTAGAGTGTGTATCGACGGGTCGGAGATGTATATGCATACGCCTTTTACTTTGCGCTCGTCCACACGCCTCTTCCCTCATGAAGAGGATCAGCCGGGACTACATGCAGAGGATATGAACGATGACGGCATAATCGCACAAATGCGTATAAAAGACCCTTATGGTGACTGGAAAGTGTCCGAATCTGACTCGCGTCTTATGGTACGCCGTAAGCCTGATGATGCAGGCGGCACATATTACAAAATATATCAGGAGGGGCGCGTAGTCGAGTTTGACGGAGTGGAAATACCTATAGCCCGCCCAAGATGGGGTTTAGATGTAAACCGTAATATGCCCGCTTTTTGGGATATTGACGCTAAACAGCCGGGCTCAGGAGACTATGCCCTTTCCGAGCCGGAAACGAAAGCGGTGGCGGATTTTTTAATAGGCAAAAAGAATATAGCAGGGGCTATGAGCTACCACACTTCCGGCAATGTCCACCTGCGCCCATGCTGCACCATACCTGATGCCCAAATGAACAAAGATGACTTTGAAGCCTACAAGCTTTTAGGCACCATTGGGGCAGAGATAACCGATTACGGACACTGTTCGGTGTATGACGGTTTTACTATGGATCAAAGCAAGCCTTTGCGCGGGGTTTACCTTGACTGGATTTATGCCCACCGGGGCATCCTGGCTTGGTCTACGGAACTTTGGAGTGCTCAAATTGCCGCCGGCTGTGAAAAGCCTAAATTCGACGGACCGCGTGCGCCAAAAAATGACAAAGAGCAGGAAGCTGATATGCTTAAAGTCTTTACTTGGCATGATAAAGAAGGGCTTGACGGCTTTCTTCCTTGGACGAACTTTACCCACCCTCAGCTTGGGGAAGTTGAAATCGGCGGCTGGAAGAATAAATATATGTTCCAAAATCCTCCCGCTCAGTTTTTGCCTGATATTTGTGAGAAAAATATGCGCTTTACCAATATACAAGCCAAAGCCATGGCACGTTTAGCAGTACGCAAGGTAAAAGCGGAGAAGGCGGCGGATGGTTTATACCGTGTAAGCTGCGGTGTGGTAAACGGCGGCTATCTAAACACGGCAGGGACGGCTTTAGCAGCCACAATCGCTGTTACCAAGGAAGTGGAAGTGACTGTTGAAGGGGAAGGGTTTACCATAGCTCAGGGCAAGGTAAAATTAGAACTTGGGCATATGCCGGGCCGCAGCGAAAAGAAGGCTGAATGGCTGATTCAAGCTGCATCAGGTACGAAAGTCACTATAACAGCTAAAAGTGAGCGTGCAGGTGTATGCAGGCATAAATTTGTATTGGAATAAAGTACCTCTTTAAATACAATATACCCCCGTAAAACAAGGTCTAGAGCGTACTCGTTTTATGGGGGTACTATTATGTATATGCATATTAATAACTTCTCTCAAGAGGATAAAGGCTGTACTCCAAAACCTCCCCTATCAGTGAAGTAAACACTTTAGCAGCATCGTTTTCTTCGGACTCACCCATTGAGTTTTGTGCATCGGGCAAAGTTTCCCAAATAACCCAGTCTGTCCATACTCCGTCCATTATCATTAGCTGGCGGGTTAAGAAGCCCTTACATTTGGAGAGATAGCTTTCTTGGATCTTATCTGATGCTGTCAAGAAATCCTCAGTAGATACCCCATCCTTTAGTTTGAAGGAGATAATCATCCCCGTTTTTTTCCAGCACTTAAGGGTGGGGAAATACTTATTCATAGCTGATTTTGCTGCGGCTTCATCTGCAAAAACATCCGGAACAACATGAGGCAGGCAGCCTTCAATCACTTCCTCCATGGTTGCTTTGGGATAAAGAAAAGCTCCGTTTTCATAGCAATAACAGCAATAATCTTCATTTTTGCTTCCATCAGCCTGTGTTGAAAAATCTTCAGCTTTTTCCATCGGCATAGCACATCTTTGGCAAATTTTGGTGTTTTCCATATCTATTCCTCCTTAGAGTTGATTTTTTCTTTCATGTAAAATGAACCTTATGAGTGCACATATAAAATATAACACAGCTAATATGACAACATAACGTCATATTATAAAATATAGTTTTTCTTTTGAAGGGCGGTTTATTATTTGTTTTTTCCAAAAACTATGTTATACTTCAAAAGGTACAATTGTACGATTTTAATAATTATTTAAGATTAAAATGGTCTTAAATGAGCCTCGGGAATTCGTACATTTTACAAGTAAAACATACGAATTTCGAGGCGTTCATAAACTTTAAAACAGCAAAATAAGCAAGTTCGTTTAGGCTATTTTAAGTTTATTCACTATAATACAAAAGGAGAGTTGATTTTGGAAGCCAGCACCATTGCACTTATTATTATTGGTATAGCCCTTATATTGTATATAACGGAGCCTATTCCTATAGCCACAACATCAATACTTGCTTGCCTTGCCCTTGCTATATTTGGCGTTATGCCTTTTAACGCCGCTTTTGCAGGTTTTGGTAATGATATGGTGTTTTTAATGGCTGGAATGTTGGTTGTAGGCAGTACTTTATTTGAAACAGGAGTAGCACAGGTTTTAGGTAAGAAAATTATTTCGGCAGTCGGTACAAATGAGAAGAAGTTTGTAATCGTTCTTATACTTGTAGCTACTATTCCGGCTGCGTTTTTAAGCAACACTGCCGCAATGGCTATGATGCTGCCTATAGCATCTGCCGCTGTTGCCGCTTCAAATGGGAAATTTTTGAAGAAAAATACCTATATGATAATTGGCATAGCCGCTGTAACCAGCGGCGGGCTGACTACGGTTGGCTCTACCCCTCAGCTTATTGCTCAGTCGGCACTTAGAGACGGCGGGCATGACACCATAGGATTTTTTGAGCTTAGTCTTGCGGGAGGGCCTGTTATTATATTACTTTTGGTTTATTATCTTGTTATTGGGCATATCCTGCAAAAGAAGGTATTTACCTTCCCTGAAATAGCTGACGACCAAGGAGTAATACAGACTGATGAATTACCCCAAAGTGAGCCTGACCCTAAAAATACTGTTAAACGCTATATTTCTGCAGGAGTATTGCTTTTTTGTATAGTAGGCTTTATAAGCGGCTTGTGGACAGTAGGTACTGTTGCTATGGTTGGGGCGGCTATATGTGTAGTGACTGGTTGTATATCCCAAAAAAAAGTCTATCAAAAAATGGACTGGACCACTATAATAGTCATAGCATGTTCTCTAGGTTTATCAGCAGGTCTTGAGCAAAGCGGAGCCGGCATGCTGGTAGCTCAAACTATGATAAGCTTTTTGGGAGATGGAGTATCACCTTGGCTTTTATGTGCAGCTCTCGCTTTTGTAGCTGTTATTTTAGGCAATTTTATGTCCAGTACGGCTACAGCCGCTCTTTTAGTTCCCATTGCAATTTCTGTTGCCATGACTTTAGGTTTTGACGTTAAATCCGTGGTTATGGCTGTTGTAATTGCCGCAAATATAAGTTATGCTACCCCTGTATCCACCCCGCCGATGACTATGACCTTATCAGCCGGTTATCGCTTTATGGATTATGTGAAAGTAGGAGGGTTGTTTAATCTTTTGGCTTTTTTACTGGTAATAGCACTGTTTCCGTTTATACTTAATGTATAAATAATATAATGAAAGAGGTTGAAAAATGAAAAATTTATCTTTTGATGCGTATACACTAAAATGGATTGCGGTAATTGGTATGGTTTTAAACCATATAGCTATTGCGTGGGCTTCGATTTTGCCCTTTGGGGCACTTTTGCTGTTCTATGGTGCCGGGGGCTTAACTTATACTATAATGGCATTTTTTGTAGTGGAAGGTTATAAGCATACTTCTAATTTGAAAAAATATATGTCCAGACTATTAATATTTGGACTTATAGCTCAAGCATTTCATCCAATGGTACTTGGCATAACCGCAGTTATGCCCGGTCCGTTTCTAAACATTTTGTTTACTATAAATTTAAGCCTTATAGTTTTGCTTATGTATGACAATATAAAATCACGCTTTTTGTTTTGGCTTTTATTTATTGTTGCTTGCGTAGTGGCTATGTTTATGGATTTAATGTTTATAGGTATTTTAGTGCCTCTTTGGTATTACACAATAAAAGAAGAAAGCAAAAGACGCACTTTGCCCGGCGTTATTTCAGGGACAATCTGGGGAGTTATCGGCGTCCTGTCTGCATTTGGAGTAATGGCAATAATGGCAATGAAAAATACCCCCGGCATGGAAGCAGATGCTCAATATCTCCTTGACAGCTTTGGTTTTGCGCCGGAAGTTGCCTTAGCAATGCCTACATTTGCCATTGGCTGCTTTTTAGGCGCGATTCTTATAAGAAATTATAACGGGGAGCGGGGCAAAAAAGCTAAATGGCTGTTTTATATCGCATATCCACTGCACCTTGCCCTTATAGCCGCTGTTTCCTTGGCGTTGGGGCTTACGGAGTTTAATTTGTTTGGGTTTATAGGCTAATTAGTTTACCACTCATAGCCCTAAAGGAGGAAAATTCATGATTTACAAACAATTTAAAGATTTAAAGCTTTCATGGCTTGGTATGGGGGTTATGCGTCTTCCTGCGACAGAGCAGGGTTACGGTGCCCCTATTGATTACAAAAAAGCCACAGAGCTTATTGAGTACGCTTACGAGCATGGGGTTAATTATTTTGACACTTCATATTTCTACCATAACGGCGATTCGGAAGTGTTTATTGGCAAGGCTCTGTCAAAATACCCTCGCGACAGCTGGTATCTTGCATCTAAAATGCCGGGCAATATGTTAAAATACGCGGAAGGCAAGCTCGAAGTAGGGGGCTTTAATTTAGATAGCAAAACCTACTCGTCCCCAACAGAGATTTTTGAGTATCAGCTTGAAAAATGCGGCGTTGATTATTTTGATTTTTATCTTCTGCACAATGTTTCGGAAACTACATATAACATTTATACCAATGAGGAAATAGGTATTGTTGATAGTCTCTTAAAAGAGAAAGCAAAAGGGCGCATACGTCATTTGGGATTTTCTTCTCACGGCCGTCATGATACGATTGCCAAATTTCTTGAGTATTTAAAAGCTAAAAATTGTAAAGAAGAGTTTGAATTTGCTATGATACAGCTAAATTATTTAGACTGGATCCTTCAGGAAGCTAATAAGAAATATGATGTTTTAACAAAGAACGGCTTGTCCGTCCTTTCTATGGAGCCAATGCGCGGCGGCAAACTGGCAAATTTAGGTACAAAAGTTGACGATATATTAAAAGCCCTTCGTCCTAATGACTCTCAGGCGGCTTGGGCGTTTAGATACTTACAGTCCCTTGATAATCTGCCTGTTATAATAAGCGGCATGAGTACGCTGGAGCAGCTTAAGGAAAACTTGAGTATATTTGAAAAGTACGACCCAATGACGAAAGATGAAACCGAAACTTTATTGCAAATAGCGGAAACTGTAACAGAGCTTGCCCCCTGTACAGCCTGCCAATACTGCATGGAAGCCTGCCCTAAAGGTCTTAATATACCTATGCTTTTAACTATGTATAATGAAGCAGGGTTTGAAATAGCTTGGATGTTAAGGTCGGCTTTTGGTGCCTTAAAAGAAGGGGAGCGACCTTCCGATTGTATATCCTGCGGTTTATGCAGCCCATTGTGTCCGCAAAATATTGATATACCGGAAGCTTTGAAGAACTTTGAAGAGCTGATGAAATCATAATATTTGGAGGTCTAGTTATGGACAAGTACAAACAAGGGGAGTTTTTTTCGCCTGAATTATTGGCACAGATACGCTCCCGGCTGGATTATGTAGATTATGACCCATACGCAGGCAAAAGGATTTATTTTGAAAACGCGGGAGGCTCTTTGCGTCTTAAGAAAGTTTCTGAGTTTATCGCAAAAGAAACGGCTTTTCCGGACTCTCCTAACAGACCGTCTAAAGCCTCGGCGCATCTTAAGGAAATGATGGTAAAAGGAGTGGAGGATACAAGGCTTTTTCTCGGTGCAAAGGATTCCGGCATTGTGTTTTCTTCTCAAACGGCGTCAAGGGTTTTATATCATATGACACAGGCTATTATTTTTGGTGTGGAAGGCTCAAATGTAGTCACCACAGACTTGGAGCATCCCGCATCATATGATTCCGCAAAATATTATGCCGGCATTGCAGGCAAAGAGCTTAGAGTGGCAAAAACATACCCCCAAACCGGCACGGTAAAGCCTGAGGAGATACTTAAACATATTGATAAAGATACTTGTCTTTTATCATTTATATATGCTTCAAATATCACCGGCGTACTGTGCGACGCTAAAACCATTATAGAAGAAGCGCGGAAAATCAAGCCTGATTTGTACATATTGCTGGATTTAACCCAACATGTCCCTCACGGTCCTACGGACGTTTTAGAGCTTGGGGTGGACGCTGTAGGCTTTACCCCTTACAAAATGCTTGGCAAGCGGGGGCAAGGTATTGGCTGGGTGTCTGATAGGTGTGCAAGGCTGCCTCATGAGCGTACTTTAGAGCGGGATATTACCGATTGGGAAGTTGGTTCGGCGGAACCTGCCGCATGGGGCTGCTGGTCTGTTGTTGTGGATTACCTTGATTGGCTCGGTGAATCTCTCGGTGCAGGCGCGGACAGAAGAGAGCGCATTCTCACAGCAATGGAAGGGATAGCACTCCACGAACGCGCTATACTTCATAGGATGCTAAACGGCTCGGATAAAGCCAAAGGGCTTAAAAATATAAAAGGGGCAAAAACTCATTTTATCGGTGAGGATTTAACAAACAGGGATTGTATTTTGCCTATTACATTCGCAAACAAATCCGGCTCGGAGGCTGTGAAAGAGTATATTGACAAGGGTATTGTGGTGTTTGACAGGGCTGTTACTAATATCTTGTCCGGCAGGCAGCTTAAAGCACTTGGGCTTGATTCGCTTGTCCGTATTTCCCCTATGCATTTTAATACAGCTGATGAAGTGGACGAGTTTTTGAAAGCAACTATGGAGATTGCCAATGGGTAAAACTATTGTAGAGAAAATACTATCAATAAAAAGCGGCCGCCAGGTAGCACACGGCGATATAGTTACCTCCAAAGTCGATTTTGTAATGGTACCCGACGCCCAAGGACCATGGGTTATAGAGGTTTTTAACAAACTGAAAAATCAAAAGGTGTTTGATAAAGATAAAATTGGTTTTATAATCGATCATTATGTACCTTGCCCTAATGCGTCAGTTGCGGCGCATCATGATATGATTAGACAGTTTTGTAAAGAGTACGGTACGCGCCTGTACGAAAGCGGTGAGGGTATATGCCACCGGCTTATGTTTGAAAAGGGGCATATATATCCTGGCGGGCTTTTTATCGGCGCGGACTCACACTCATGTTCCTATGGTGCTGTATCAGCTCTTGGGACTGGGATTGGGGCTACTGACGCGGCGGTTGCAATGCATTTTGGGGAGTTGTGGTTTAAAGTTCCTCATTCCGTAAAAGTTGTTTTGGAAGGAGAGCTTAAAAGCTATGTAACTGTAAAAGATGTTGCACTGTATATAACAGGGCAGTTAAGAGCTTCAGGTGCCTTATACGATGCTTTGGAGTATCATGGCTCTGGTATTGCTGCTCTTGATATGGAGGATAGGTTCACCATTTGTAATATGGCAGTTGAGTGCGGCGCGAAATTTGGAATCATGCCTTTTGATAAGGTGACTGAGGCGTGGTGTTTGGATAAGGGGCTGGATCCATCAGGTGTAGTACACCCTGATGAGACTGCGGTTTATGAAAAAGAATTGTTAATAAATTTATCTGATGTAACTTGCAGCGTGGCGCGGCCTCACAAGGTTGACGCTTACGCACCTGTTAGTGATGTCATTGGTGTGAAAGTTGATATGGTACTTCTCGGCACTTGTACAAACGGCAGCTTGAAGGACTTGGCTGTGGCAGCCGGATTGCTTAGAGAACATAAATCTACAGGTAAAGTGCGCTTTTTAGTAGTGCCGGGCAGTAAAGATGTGTATAGTGAAGCTGTAAAAGCAGGATATATCAATATATTTTTAGACCACGGCGCAATGATACTGCCGCCGGGCTGCGGACCATGCTGCGGCAGCAGTGCAGGGGTGCCCGGAGATGGTGAGGTGGTTTTATCCACTGCTAACCGTAACTTTTTAGGGAGAATGGGTAATATTAAATCAGATATTTACCTGTCCTCCCCTTTAGTGTGTGCCGCCGCCGTTATAACAGGTGAAATTACAAATCCGGAGGATGTTATTAATGGGTGAGAGTATAAAAAAAGGCTTTGTCCATAAATTTGGCGATGATATTAATACGGATTATATAATTTCCTCGAGGCATAAGCGTGATACAACGGATTGTGATATTTTGAAGAAGTATATTTTCGCCGATATAGCCGAAGGTTTTTTTGAAAGAATCCAACAGGGTGATATATTATCGGCAGGGCATAATTTCGGCTGCGGTTCGGCTATGGAAGTGGCTGCTATGGTGGTTAAAGCGGCGGGTTTTGATGTAGTTATCGCAAAATCTTTCGCCCGCAGTTTTTATCGCAATGCTATGAACAATGGGATATTGCTGATTGAAGGGAATACAGACTTTTTTCAGGATGGGGATTTTTTGGAGATTGAACTGGATGAAAACGGCTTATTGACAGGGATTACCCAAGGCAAAATTTTAGCAAATTTAGGTAAATTAAGCCTCATAAATAAAGCCCTCTATGAGGTGGGCGGGTTGATTGAATATGTGAATAAATATGAAAGGCTGCCGGTGTAATATGGAAAAAGATGAGGTTTATAAAACAAACGCCTTATATTGGAGCACGAGAGGGAATGAGATTTTAAGCGCGATTGTACTGCCTGAATACGGATTATTTGTTTCGGAGGAAAAACATCAACTCTTTGGCGACATTTCAGGGAAAAAACTGCTGGAGATAGGCTGTGGAAACGGCGGCTCTTTAAAGTATATCGGAGAGCGGAAACCCGCTGAAATGTGGGGTATGGATATATCAGAAAATCAAATCGAAAAAGCGAAACAACTTTTGGATAAACACAGTTTTACGGCAAAATTTATATGTTCTCCTATGGAAGAGGAGTGTGGCATACCAACAGATTATTTCGACTTTGTTTATTCGATTTACGCTATAGGATGGAGTACTAATCTTGACATTACTTTTTCTAAGATTGCTTCTTATTTAAAAAAAGACGGCGTATTTATTTTCAGCTGGTCACATCCTATACATAAATGTGTTGCCGCAGAGAATGATGAATTTGTATTTAAAAAATGCTATTTTGATGAGTCCAGGTATCCGCTGGTTCTTGGTGAGGGTACTCTTATGCTGGCGGATTATAAGCTGTCTACCTATTTAAATGCCTTGGCAAAAGCAGGTTTTTTAATTGAAAAAGTGATAGAGGAATCCGATGAAAATATGCTCAGAAAGGGCAGCGGTGTTTTAGCAAGGAAAGCTAAAATCTTTCCCGTAACTTTTGTAATTAAAGCTAGGAAAATGTGAAGGGATAATTTGCTTATCTGTAATTAGAGTTGTAACGAAATTAACTTCTTTGCTCGTCATTCGTCATTGCGAGGGCGAGCGGGAACCCATTAAAGCTTTGCTTTAATGGGTAGCGGGAGCCTTAAGCAATCTCATCACGTAATAGGTTATAGATTAACCCGTCGCTAACGCACTTTGTGCCAACACGCTTTCAGCGCATTAGGCTCCTAGCAATGACGAGCAAAAATCTAATTCGCTACAACTCTAATGACCAGCAAAATTCAATTTCGGTACATATCTAATGACAGTGCGAACGCTAATTTCACTACAACATTAATGACGATATGCGATGTATCTTGCTCATAAAAGCTCCCATGCTTGCTTTTTGTGGTAGGGTGGTTTATTTTACTCGAGCGTTATAAATATTCTCAAGTGCAGGCACTCTTTGCACAAACTCCTCATTAGTTTGGGTTTTAATAAGCATATCAATAATGCTCTCAGTCATATCTTCGGTTGTCATTTTGCTCATAACTCTTCTGATTGAATATACGGCTTCAAGCTCTCTTTGGTTAAGTAGATTTTCCTCTCTTCTTGTGCCGGATTTATTTATATCTATGGCAGGGAAAATTCGCTTTTCCGAAAGCTTTCTGTCAAGTACAAGCTCCATATTTCCGGTGCCTTTAAACTCCTCAAAAACAACATCATCCATTTTTGAGCCGGTGTCCACAAGGGCTGTGGCAAGTATTGTTAAAGAGCCGCCGCCTTCAATATTTCTGGCTGCGCCGAAGAATTTCTTGGGCATATGAAGTGCCGCAGGGTCAAGCCCGCCAGATAGAGTTCTCCCGCTTGGAGGGATTGTTAAATTATACGCCCTTGAAAGCCTTGTGATAGAGTCAAGGAGTATAGTCAAGTTTTTACCTTGCTCAACAAGTCTCTTAGCACGCTCCAAAACCATTTCGGCAACTCGTTTATGGTGTTCCGGCTGCTCATCAAAGGTAGAGTAGATAACATCCACATTAGGACCTTCGATAGAGCGCTGCATATCAGTTACTTCCTCAGGTCTCTCGTCTATGAGCAGTACTATTAAATGCATATCAGGGTGATTTATTTTTATAGCATTGGCTATTTTTTTAAGAAGTATGGTCTTACCGGCTTTTGGCGGCGCAACAATCATGCCCCTCTGACCTTTGCCTATAGGCGCAATTAAATCAATAAGCCTTGTGGAAAGCTCACTGCCCTCAGTTTCTAATTGTATTTTTTCTAAAGGGTAAATTGGAATAAGATCTTCGAAATTTTTACGTTTACGGGCGGTTTCCGGCAGGTCGCCGTTGATAGTTTTAACATAAAGAAGTGCTGCGAATTTTTCATTCTCTTTAGGAATCCGTATATTGCCCATGATTAAATCACCGGTTTTTAAGTTGAAACGCCTGATTTGTGATGGAGATATATAGATATCCTTAGGCCCCGGCAGAAAATTTGACATCCGCAAAAATCCAAATCCATCAGCCATAATTTCAAGTACGCCTTCTTCTGTAATACCACTGTCCAGCTGCTCTATACCTTGTTGTTTGGCAAAGCCTATACTGTCAACTTTTTCCGGTTCGCGGGCAGGGGATATTTTCTTTATAACAGGAACATTTGCCACGGGTTTTTCGACAGGCTTTTCAATAGGTTTTTCAACTTCCTCTTTTTTCCCCGCGCTCTGCTTTTTGCGTTCTTCATTAATAAGTTCTATCAATTCTTTTTTTCTGTATTTTGCTATGTTTTTAATACCTAATTCTTTTGCCGCCTCGCGTAAATCATTCAAACTCATACTTTCTGGATCCATTATACTCTCCTTTTATATATAAATAATTTCGCGGTTTTCTAAAGCTGTGCTAAAGAAAAACCGCGAAAACTTTTACGGACTCGGTATTATCAAAGTTTGACCTACCGTAATATTAGTGTTGGGAAGACCGTTAGCTTGCATTATAGCATCAACCCCATTAGGACCTAAATTAAAGCTTGCCGCAATCCTTGAAAGATTGTCACCAGAGCGGACAGTATAGCTTTGGGTGCCGCCGGGTATAACCGGTTCGCTGCCCGGAGTGTAAATCTGCGGCACGTTACTGGCATCCGCAGCCATAAGCCGTGCCTCCAAGTCCGCAAGCTGTAATTGCAGCGAAGCGCGCTCTTCCGTTAAATTACCTACTTGTGATTGGAAAGATGAATTTTGCGCTCTTAAAGCATCTAATTCCTCAACATCTTCCTCAAATTGAACTATTTCAGCTTCCAGTTCTCTTACGCGGCTGTTTGCACCATTAATATTAATTACAAGAATCACCATTAAAACAAGCATGACAACAAAAACAGCAGCTATTATCTTAAATATAGGCGCGTCATAAGAAACAGGCTGGGCAGCAGCATTTGCAGCGTACATAGGCTGCCTTTCTTTTCTTTCAGAGCGTTTTGAGGTAACAATTGCACCATCCTCTTCCGAAGATTCTCTTTGCCTCCGTGGTCTTTTAGGCTGTTTTATATCAGCAGCATCTAAAGTGTTTTCCCGCGGTCTTCTGCGAGGTACGCTTTCAGGCTCTTTTTCTATTTTATCAAGCTCGCTATCAAAAGAAGTCACTCTCTTAACCGGCTCATCTTCCAAGGGTACGGCAGGTCTTCTTCTGGTCTCACCATTTTCCGGAGCCGCGCCTGTCATCAAATCAAGCCCTTTTCTCCTATGATCGGTGTATCCCCCCAAAAATTGCTTTCTATATTTCTCTCGCTCTTCACGGTCACCGCTGGATTCTTCTCTTAATATATTAGGACGCCTTGTTCTAACTTTATCACCTATATCTTCTTCCGGCACAGGAGGAGGCACTTCAATTTCCGGCGGGGTTTCTTCCACTTCCTCTTCTTTAAAGCCGGTTACGATAGCATCATCAGAAGTATTTGGTCTTATGGCACGGCTTTCATCATAAACACTTGTGCTGATTTTTTCCTGTTTAATCTTTTCGCTGTTAATCCTAATAGCGCGCACAACAGGTTTACCAGGTACAGAAAGAGGACCATTGTCCCCTCCATCGTCATCCAACCCTGTCATAAGCTTCCCTACTGCTTTACGGCTCATTTCATCATCATAGTCATAATCTGTATTTTCATCATTTTTATCTTTAAAATAATCTTTGCTCAATTTGTACCCTCCTTAGTCTAGATTTTAATCAACCTAAACTATTCCCGATTATATATCTTTATCTTCTACTATTATATTTTAGTGCCTTAAATTATACATGTCAACTCACAATTCATTTATTTTTCATAAATATAGTAAAATAAGCTCAAAAAAACTGTTTTTTTGTATTACAATATTCTTAATTTGAGCTTACAAAATTTATTACCTCTTTACAGGATATGAAATTTTGTATATACTTAGCGTGTGAAGGTATGCCTAACCCCTTTCATGTCTTATTTGGAGATTATTACTACTGTAGTAATGTATAGCTTTTGGCGATAAATTACTTGTAGAGAACTTAAGGACGTGATAATATGAAAATTGAAAAAATTAGCGATAATCAAGTAAAGTTCGTTTTAAACAAAGCGGATTTAGTTGAGAAAGATATAAAAATAACTGAACTTGCTTATGGTTCTGAAAAAACTCAGGATCTTTTTAGAGAGATGATGGAAAAAGCCTACGACCAATGCGGCTTTGAAGCTGAAAATACCCCTCTTATGATAGAGGCTATTCCCGTTGCTGTTGATAGTATTATGATTATTGTGACAAAAGTTTCTTCAAGTGAGGATATTGAGTCTAAATTTAATCTTTTACCAAAAACAAGAGAACATAATAAGTTTCCTAGAAGAGAAAATCCTTATGAAAGATATTCACGACCGGTAAAGACAAATATTTATATCTATTCGTTTAAGCAAATGGATGATGCGATTAATCTTTCGTCAAGGCTTTTTGACAGCTTTAATGGAGAAAGCAGTATGTATAAATATAACGGTGAATATTTTATGGTTTTTGATAACCAATTAAGTGCCCAAAGCTACCGGACGTTTGAAGCCGTTTTGAATGAATACGGACAAAAATATATTTCCGGGGTAATTACCAAATACCATTTGATGGAACATGGGGAAATTATAATACCGGAAGAGGCTGTGCAAATATTGGCGAAAATTTAGAAATTGTTAGGGCTGACGTAAAATACGTCAGCCCACTTTATCTTTACCTATAATTCTTCGCAATAAATCGCAAGATGCAAGACACTACATACCTAAGCAGGTGTAAGAAAAGACACTAATAAGATGGGGCTGTACTCGTTGGGAAAATCACGGAATAATACAGAAAACGGACACTTGCGAGATGTCCGTTTTGGATTATAGGACTTACTTATTTTCAAACTGCTCCATAAATTTTTCACTTCCATGTTCTTTGATATATACAAATTTTTCAATTAGGTTTTAGCCTAACTTCAATCATGTATGGCATATTTTCTAAAACTCATAATTATTACAATCACGGCGACCTCCCGTTTATTATTCACCCAAATACCGTTGATTAAATTCCCGTTGCGGCATACGTTCCTTCGCACCGTTGGCATTTTGGATGACGATGAGCGTGTCTCCGGAGCCAAAGTCCTTCACTCGCACCGCTGTGCGCCATTCGTCGGTTTGCGTCACGCCTGCCTCATTGATGTAGGTGAACGTATATACCCACCGGACATCGACAACGTTCCCGCGGTCAAGGACGACTTTGCGTTCTTCCCATGTGGTGATTTTTATTGCGAAGAACTTGAGTATGGCAAGATTATCCCAATAACCGTTACGCGTATTTTTTACCGAGCCAAACAGCGCCAGCGTGCCAAGGGAGCTGCAAAAAATAGTCATTATTAATCCTGGCATACGCGCAACGTGGATGGTGAACAGCACGCCACCCACAATGAATGCGACCAACACAACACTCACAATCACCGTTTGGATGTTGCGGCAGCGGCGGAATTTATTTTGGATGTTGTCCGCTTGCTGTGGAGTTAGGGTGAATTCCGTCATTGGTAACCTCCATGTTTAATATAAATCGCTGGGCGATCTGTTCGTGTAAGCAACAAAACAAGAATGTTTTTATAGAGTCATCTCTAATCCTCATTTTTCCATTTATGCAGCAACACCACCGCCAACGGCGGCGAGGTCTAAGCCCTCGGCAGAGCCCGTAGGCATCTTTTGCCCCTTGCGGAAAGTGTCAGAGTGAGTCACACACTTTGAAAAAGCGGGTGATAGGCACCGTCTCCCCCTGTACGTTTTTGACGCACAGCAACGCATAAAATCACAAGTATATATAGCTATAGAAATTCAAGAGAAAACTCCTTATAAGTAAATTTTTACCGCTTATTTCCTGCAAATATGCAAATCAATCTTATCATGGACTTGAACCCTGCCATATTTATTAATTTTACCTCGCATTTTCTCAAAAAGCGCATCTCTAATATTATTATCAAGTTTACCGTATGCGGAGACAGACAGTAGCAATCCAATATACTCATTAGCCTCAAGCCCTCTGAATGTGGAGTACTGTTTGTAAAAATAGTCCCTAAAGCCATATTTTTCATATTGTTGTTGTATGGTCAGGTTTTCATCTTCATGTGTAAGCGTATTTTTAGCAGGGAAATACTCCATTTCCAGCTCTTCTATTTCGTCTTTCAACTTTTTATTTTCATCAGATATTTCAACAGGGCAGCCGAATATTGCAAAAGAACCCCCTTGTTTTAGGGCTTTGTACACTTTAGGGTAGCCGATATCCTCAGGAATCCAATGAAAAGCCGATGCGGAATATATTAAATCCACACTGTTTTCTTTCACTTCATAATCCTCGAAAGGCATATTTATAACCTCTAAATTATTGTGATCTTTAAATTTTTCTTTTGTAAATTCGCATAAATTTTTGCCTATTTCAATTGCTTTTAAGGCACAGCCGGTTTTAAGCACCCAGGAAGTAGCCTGTCCCGTTCCGCAGCCAACTTCAACAACGAAGCTATCCTTATTGCAATTTGAGTAGCTAAACAAATCATCAAATAATTCCTTGACATATGTAGACCTATATTTATCATATTGCAAAACATAATCATCGAACACCTGTTTGTTTTCCATAGCTTCTCACTTTGCCTCCCCTGAGATTAATATAACAGTCACATCATTGACATTTGTGCCTGTAGGACCTGTGACAAGCAAGTCACCGCAAGCTTTAAGGAGGTTGTAAGCGTCGTTATCGTTTAGACACTCCTCAGGTGTTGTGCCAAAATCTAAATATTTTTTGTAAGAAGTCCCGTCTACCACGCCCCCTGCCGCATCTGTGGGTCCGTCTGTGCCGTCGGAGCCAAGGGAGAAAATGCATACATTAGGCAGTCCTCCTATATGAGAAGCCGCAGACAGGGCAATTTCCTGATTTCTGCCACCGCTACCTTTGCCTGTAACTTTTACAACAGTTTCACCTCCGAATATTATGGCGCAAGGGGTCTTAAACGCCGGATCAACAGCGTTTTTAGCAGCGATAGAGCCTATTAAAGCCCCTGCCTCTCGTGCTTGGCAGGACATATTTTCCGTTAAAACATAAGGGGTGTAGCCTAAACCCTCTAAAATCTCTGATACAGTTTTACAAAGCTGTGCCACGGAGCCGATTATGCGGGTTTCGGCATTTGTAACTGTTGCCGGCAATTCTTTTTTAAGAAAGGGCATTAAATGACCGGAGGCTTTAATGTCGTATTTTTCTATTATTTTAATGGCTGCATCAACACCGCTTGAATCCGCGTAAGCAGGTCCTGAGGCGATAAAGCCCGGATCGTCCCCCAAAACATCAGACAAAATAATCGAATAAATCTTTACAGGATCACAAATTTTCGCAAATTTCCCGCCTTTTACTCTTGAAATCCGCTTTCTTACAGTGTTTATCTGTTTTATATCCGCGCCGCTGAGTATAAGCTCTTTAGAAAGCCCTTCAACATCTTTCAAGCTAACCCCATCCTCAGGGGACTCAAAGAGAGCCGAGCCGCCGCCGGATATTAGGAAAATAATATTATCACCTTCATTGAGAGAACCGAATAAATTAAGGGCATACTCACTTGCCGCCACAGAGTTTTCGTCAGGCAAAGGGTGACCTGCCTCGAAAATGTGCAAGTTACCAATTTCGCCCATACTATGGTCGTATTTTGTTATTACAACCCCTCCAAGGGCGCGCTCACCCAAGGCTTCCCAAGCAGCCTTTCCCATTGTCCAAGCGGCTTTTCCAATGGCAAAGATATAAGCTTTTTCGGTATAATCCTTAAGCGCGTCCTGTACCGCTTTATGGGGGTTAATTTCTTTCAAAGTGTTTTCGATTACATAAGCGGCATCTTTTCGTAATTTCATTGTCATCTCACATCACAATCCCTTCGGCTTATACCCGGCTAAAAACGTCGCCCTTTTTTGGCTTTTTCTCGTATTGCTACGTCAGCCCCTCCTAGCAGATTAGCTACGCATATGCGTCGTCGGTGCTTCCTTGCTATACGAAAAAAATCTCAAAAAATTGCTTTGTTGTTAGCCGGGTATAATCCTTAAAAATAAATTTATTAACTGGGGAAATACAATAATTACAGCTATTATCCGTGCTAAATGAGTGATTGAAACCGTCATAAAATCAAAGCCCATATCCTTTGCCAAAAGGCTCATTTCAGACATCCCTCCGGGAGTTGAGCAAAAAAGGCTTGTCCCAAGTTTCATTTTGGTTAATTTATGGACTATACAGCCTATGAGCAGCGGTACGCTTATCATACTTAAAACCATAACCAAAGCAGGTCCTCCTGAGCGGGTTATACCTTCGACACTTTCGGGAGTGATACGCATACCAAGAAAAATCCCAGCCATAATTTGAGCCATAAAGCGCATTTGCAGGGGCATGTAAGCTTTTGGGTAGAATATATTTACCATAACCCCGCTTGCCATGGCAAAAACCATAGCTCCCGCAGGTACTCCTGAAATAAGCCCTATTATACCGCCGATTGAGGAAAAGGATAAAGCAATGACACAGCCCTTGATTTTTTCCTGCCTGCTTAAATCTACATCAATGATTTTAGCTGATTTTTCAAGCTTTTCAGGTGTTTTTTGAGGCTCATCTTTTCTATTTGTCTGTATAATGCCTTTCTTTTCAAGTATCTGAAACAAAAAGGGATAAAATGTAAATGCCGTTATAAGCCGCAAAAGCTGCATTGCTGTAATCATACCGGCATCAGCACCAAAGCTGTCGGCTATTATAGCCATTTCAGCAACGCCGCCGGGGGCAAAGCTGTACAATGCCGTTACTAAGTCCGTACCAAAAAATCTGTGAACAATATAGCCAAATACAAGGGCGTTTATAAAAAACAAGGTTAAAATAATACTTATTGGCTTTATAAGAGTCCTGATAGAATAAAGATTGCTTTTGTCAATACTAAGACCCAAATAAGTGCCTGCCAGTATTTGAGTTGCAACCCTAAGCTCCTGAGGGAAAAAGGCAAAGCCTACAGTTAAATTCCAAACTGTAACAAGTAGTAAGGCTCCCAGCATATAAGCGGCAGGTATGAATTTAAGCTTCTTAGCACCAACACCGCCTATTATCCCTATAGTTATTGTGACTATTAACATCAAAAAAGTTTCCATTTTTTCCTCACAAGACTTTGATATTTCCATTTTAATTCAATTGTATCTTGATGTAAACAATATTGTTGCTTTATTGCTGTATTTCTAGTATCATATATGATAGGTAGAAAATGGTCTTCATAAGCAAGGAGGTGCATAAATGTATTTTGTTTTTTTTGGAGTGGGAGTTGGGTTTATAGTCATATCCCTTTTACTTGGAGGGCTTTTGGATACTGAAGGGGGCGCATTTGCCTTTTTTAAGCCGATTTTGATAGCCGTTTTTTTAACTGTAGCAGGAGGAATGGGGTTATTATTGACTCCCAGGTTTTATGGAACGGCAGGCTCCGGCATTGTCTTAGCCATAAGCCTTTTAAGCGGTTTTTTGATTGCTACTTTGTTAAATTTTTTTGTGATAAAGCCCTTACTAAGGGCGCAAAATACAAGCACTTTTAATAAAAAGGATACAATTGGTCAAATTGCTAAAGTTATCTCCCCAATACCTCAAGGCGGGTATGGTAAAATCAGTTTTAGTGTAAGCGGCTCTGTTGTTACAAGTCCGGCTAAAAGTGAGGACGGGGATGCCGTTAACAAAGGCGAAAGCGTTGAGATAACTCAAGTAGAAGGCAGTACTTATTTTGTTAAAAAGCAGTGATTATATTTAATAAAAAGGAGGAGTTTAAAAAATGGATCAGTTTCTTGAAGTGATACCTAACCTTGCTGTAGTTGTAGGGATTTTAGCGGTTATATTTGGTGCAATATTTATGTTTACCGCACTTTTGAAAAAGATTCCGCAAAACAAGGCAGCCGTAGTTACAGGGGTAGGGAAAAAGAAAATAATTTCCGGCGGCGGCGGTATTGTAGTCCCGATTTTTCAGCGTTATGACGTAATTTCATTGGAGAATATTAAGATACCTCTGGATATTGACAACGCTATTTCAAGCCAAGGGGTTCCGGTAACTGTAAGAAGTGTTGCGGTAGTTAAAGTACGCTCTGATGACGAGTCTATCTACTCAGCTGTTGAGCAGTTTTTTAGAGGGGCAACTGATAAAACCAGCCAGGAAATTGCTACTCAATCCAGTTATGTTTTGGTAGGTAAACTTCGTGAAATTATTGCGAAAATGACAGTTGAGGAAATTTATCAGGATAAAGATAAATTCTCAAGCGAAGTACAGGAAAATGCCGCTATTGCCCTTGCTGAAATGGGTCTTGAGATTAAAGCATTCACAGTTATGTCTATTGATGATACAAACGGTTATTTGGAAGCACTTGGCCGTAAGAGGATTTCTGAGGTTAAGCGTGATGCACAAATAGCCGAAGCGGACGCAGAGCGCGAAACTGTTGTAAAAACAGCAGAAGCCACCCGTCTTGGGGCAGAAGCTAAACTTTTAGCGGAAACTCAAGTTGCGGAAGCCTCAAAGGAAAAAGAGCTTAAGATTCAGGCATACAGAAAAGAGCAGGAAACAGCAAAAGCTATTGCTGACTCTGCTTATCAAATCGAGGAAAACAAAGTAAAAAAAGAAGTAACGGAAACGGAATTGCAAGTTGAGCTTTTAAGAAGACAGCGTGAAACGGAACTTGCCGAGCAGGAAGCTAAGCGTAGGGAAAAAGAGCTTGAAGCCACTGTTAATAAACAAGCCGACGCAGACAGATACCGTCAGGAACGCCTTGCGGAAGCCAGGAAATTTGAACAGGTAACCAGAGCCCAGGCGGAGGCGGAAGCGGTTAAGCTTGAAGGCTCGGCAAGGGCGGAAGCGATAAGGGTGCAAGGTCAAGCGGAAGCGGAAGCTATACAGGCAAAAGGTCTTGCTGAGGCGGAAGCGATGATGAAGAAAGCGGAAGCCTTTAAGCAGTACAATGATGCCGCGGTTATCCAAATGATGATTGAGCGTTTGCCTGAGATTGCTAAGAATGTTGCAAGCCCAATAGCTCAAACTGAAAAGATTGTAGTTATAGACCAAGGAGGCGGTGGTCAGGGCAAACCTGCCGGTGCTTCCAAAGTAGCAGGATATGTTACTGATATTATTGCTCAGTTACCTGAAACAGTTGAAGCATTAACCGGTGTGAATCTTATTGATGTTTTAAAAGGAGCAACTTCGGCCAACTCAAATTTAACAAAAAACGAAAATAAGCAGCAGGATGAAACAGTAGAGTAAAAACATAAAGCCACTGTTTTGGCACGAATGTAAATATCGGGTCAAAACAGTGGCAAATTTTCATTAGTTAATAAATTAACATTAAAAGAACGATTGAAAATATGATTGTTTTGTGGTATATTTTATTGAACGGTATATTTATTTGTCTTATAATCAAACAAGCTAAAACCCCCAAACGCTAAACTTGGTTTTTATTACAGTCGACCTTTCAGGTTGTTTAACTATTTTCATTTATAAAAATAAGGAGGGCAATAATGAAAAATGTATTTATGAAAAACAAAGGACATGAGGAATTTTCATGGGAGGCTTTAGGCAATATTAAAGAAGGGCGCGGGGACTTAGGTGAAGAGATGCCGGTGCTTGTTTACAGGCTCATGCAATTTACAATGTTAGATGTCCTCAGTAAGGCTAATGGTCTCGACCAAGCGAATGAATATTTCCGTCAGGCTGGATTTTTAGCAGGGATGGAATTTTCTAAAAACGTATTAGATTTAACAGTGGACTTTAATGCATTTGTAGCTAATTTGCAAAAGACTTTGATGGATTTAAAAATCGGCATTTTGCGTATGGAGAGCTTTAATCCGGAAACAGGCGATATTGTACTTACTGTAGGACAGGATTTAGATTGCAGCGGTCTTCCTATTACCAATGAAAATGTTTGTATTTATGATGAGGGCTTTATTGCAGGTATATTAGAAGCATATACAGGAAAAAAATACGATGTTCGCGAAATTGATTGCTGGGCAAGTGGTGATAGGGTTTGCAGATTTAATGGAGCTGTATTAAAGTAGGATATTGCGATTAATCGTTATGCAAATGGCGGTGCTTGGAGATGGAGCTGAATTTGGAAATTTTATTTAATTATTTACGTGATGTTCTGTACAATCCGGCAAATGCCGTTTTAGATATTGAGAAATTGCCTGAAGATATTCAGGAGTTTGCTAGTGGTATTCAGTATTTTGCTGAGTGCGCCATAGAGGCTAAGGCTATGGCATTGGCTCTCTCCAGGGGTGAGTTGGATAGTAAGCAGCCGTCAAGGGGTAATGAAATCGCTGCGCCCCTTAAATCACTGCATGCTTCCTTAAGACATTTGACTTGGCAGGCACAGCAAATTGCCCAAGGTGACTATCAGCAGCGGGTTGATTTTATGGGAGAATTTTCTGATGCTTTTAATTTGATGGTTGAGCAAATGGATGAAAGGCAAAAAAGCCTTGAGGGTAAAATAAATCAAATTCAGCAAGGCAGCCTTTTGCTTAGTGCTTTGATGCATAATGTGCCTTTGCAGATTATTGTTATAGATATATCCACCCATGAAATACTATTTATGAACGATATAGCTGAAAGTGAAGTAAATAATGATGCTAGTTATATAGAAAATCTTGTTGGGATTATATCTAGCCATTATGGGTTGGGCAGTAAAAGTAAAAGCGAAATTGAAATTGCATATGACCAAAACGGCAATCTACGCAGCTTTATGATTAACACTTATTTACTTGACTGGAACAATTCAAATGCAGAAGTATTTGTAATAAATGATATATCTGAGACAAAGAACAAAATAGAAGAGCTTGAAATACAAGCTTTTCAGGACAACCTTACAGGGTTGTATAACAGATCTTTTGGTATGCTTACTTTTAATAACTGGATAAATGAAAAAAAGAGTTTTACTTTGATTTTTACAGATTTGGATAATTTAAAATATATAAATGATGAATTTGGGCATAACGAAGGGGATGTATACATTAAAAATGCTGCAAAGCATTTGAGAGATTTTTCGCCTGATGCTATGGCTTGCCGCCTTGGTGGTGACGAATTTATGATTCTTGCGCCGGCTATTAATTATGAAGAGGCTTATGAAAAAATGAATGTGATTTATGATAGTTTTAAAAATGATAAATTTTTGGAAGATAAAACATATTCATACAGCATAAGTTTTGGCATTGTTGCAGTTGAATCGGACAATGAGTTGACCGCAGGGGAAATTTTGGGTATAGCTGATGAAAAAATGTATGAAAACAAACGAATGAGAAAAAAATCCAAGCAGGAAAATAATATGTAATATAGCTAAAAAAAGCTCTCTATCTAAATTATGGATAGAGAGCTTTTTTAGCTATATACTTAAATCCGAACAAAATAATAATAAAACCTTTACCATTTTATCTAGATAAGCCGCACGGCTTGCACAGTACAGCTCTCATCTAAAACAGCATCAGCAATAGCTTGCTATAAAGCTGATACTATTTTAGATGAATTTAAATATAAATCCAACAATTTCTAAAGTATAATTTGCTCTCCAAAGAAAAAACTATTCTTGCAAAGATGAGGTGAAATATGGAAATATATGTAAACACCAAAAAGAAAGTACATTTTATAGATAAAAGCATCATTCGTATTAAAGATGTGGCTGATATAGAGGCGCCTCAAGCTTTAAAACAAGAGATAGAACGGATAGAACTGCTGCAAAAAACAGATAGGTTTCATGAAGCTATAAAGTTTAATGATATAGTAAAAGCAATCCATAAAAAACATCCTAAAGCAACTATAGTCAATACCGGTGAAAAAGAGGTTCTCGTAGAATGGGCTGATAAGAAAAAGGAAAATAAGCTTGTAACATTTATTAAGATAGCGGCTGTAAGTATCATCTTATTTGTAGGTGCCTCAACTGCAATAATGACCTTTCATACGGACTCTCAAATGGGAAAGGTCTTTGAGAAATACACAGAGCTTTTTTTAGGAGAAAGCGGCAATATTGCTGTTATACAAGTATCCTATTCTATTGGGCTTGCTGTAGGGATAATTGCGTTTTTCAACCATTTTGGAGGGAAAAAGTTAACCAATGACCCAACTCCTGTCCAAGTAGAAATGTCTTTGTATGAAAAAGATGTAACTGAAACTATAGTTGAAACAATTAGTACACCAAGGGAAAAGGAGTAATATGGGATATATAGCAGTTATAATTATAGGGGCAGCATCAGGGGCGGTAATATCAGGGGCAGTGTTTGCTTTTATAGTCAAAATAGGTTTAATAACGAGATTAGCGCAAAAAACCAGTACTCAAAGTCAAATCATACTATATGAGGAAGCTATTATAGCAGGCGGCATTTTTGGGACTGTTATTGGGCTTTTGAATTTTAATATTAATATAAGCAGACCGCTAATGGGGCTAATAGGGCTTATGGCTGGGGTCTTTTACGGTTGTTTAGCCGTCTCCTTGGCCGAAACATTAAATGTAATACCTATAATGGCAAGGCGGGCTAATCTTAAGCGGGGGCTTGCAGTGCTTTTGGTATGCCTTGCTATAGGCAAGGCGGCAGGCTCTCTTGTATATTTTCTTATTCCGGGTTTTTTTGACCCTCAGTGAAAGGGAGTTTTAATTAATGGAGAAAACTAAGTATCAAGAATTGGTAAATGAATTATCCCCAAATTCAAAAATAATAAGTAATACTCTTAAAGCTTTTTTAATAGGCGGTCTTTTTTCCATAGGCGGTCAGTTTATATTAAATACATTTAAAAGTGCCGGTATAGCCCAGGATTCGGCGGCAACATATACATCAATTGTTTTAATATTTATAGGTGTACTCCTTACAGGTCTTGGGCTGTATCAAAGGATTGGTAAGTTTGCCGGAGCCGGCTCGGCAGTACCTATAACAGGTTTTGCCAATGCGGTTGCATCACCGGCTATTGAGTTTAAAAAAGAAGGGCATATAATGGGTGTAGGCGCCAGAATGTTTATTTTAGCCGGACCGGTTATAGTTTTTGGCACATTTACCTCTATGATTGTAGGCGTTTTTTACTACTTTTCAAAGGGAGGGCTGCTTTGATGGCTAAGCGTTTGGGAGAGCAGACTATTAAAATAGATAATCCCGTGTCGATTATAAACACCGCATCTGTAGTAGGGCCAAAGGAAGGGCAAGGGCCTCTTGCCAGATATTTTGATGTGGTACTTGATGATATACTTCATGGGTGCGAAAGCTGGGAGAAGGCCGAGTCTAAAATTGTGGAAACAGCCTTGAATAAAGTGATAGAAAAAGCTGATTTATCCTCTCGGGATATTGATATTATCATAGCGGGGGACTTATTGGATCAAAATACAGGCTCTACATTTGGTGTAATGCATTTAAACAGGCCTTTTTGGGGAATTTTCTCCGCCTGCTCAAATATAGGGCAAGCTATGAGTATAGGTGCGCTTACCATTGATTCAGGTGCGGCAGAAAAAATTATAGCAGGAGCTTCAAGCCATTTTTGTTCCGCGGAAAAGCAGTTTAGAACCCCTTTAGAGCTTGGTAACCAGCGCGCCCCTACATCAACATGGACTGTGACAGGCAGCGGATGCACTATTCTTTCAAATAGCCAGGATGGACCTTTTATAACTCATGCTACCGTAGGTAAAATTGTTGACTTTGGTGTAGTGGATGCCGCAAATATGGGTGCTGCAATGGCACCTGCCGCCGCTGACACAATTGCCGCCCATTTCAGAGACACAAGACGGGAGCCTTCCTACTATGACTTAATTATAACTGGTGATTTAGGCTATATAGGCAGAGAATTGGCGTTTAGACTGATGGGAGACAAAGGATATCAACTTGACGATACCTACACAGACTGCGGTATAAAAATATTTGATAAAGCAAAGCAGGATACCCATTCAGGCGGCTCAGGCTGCGCTTGCTCAGCAGTTACTTTTGCAGGCTATTTATTTAATGCTCTTAAAGAACAGACTCTAAACAAAATCTTATTTGTACCTACAGGGGCACTTTTAAGTCCCACATCCAGCCAGCAAGGACAAAGTATACCGGGCATAGCTCACGCCGTGGCTATAGAAAATACGAGGTGATTTTATGGAGTATATGAAGGCGTTTTTAGTAGGCGGGCTTATATGCGTTATAGCCCAAATATTGGTGGATAAAACAAAAATGACCATGCCTAAAATATTGGTGAGCTTTGTAGTAATAGGCTGCATTCTATCGGCTGTTGGGCTGTATCAGCCATTAGTGGACTTTGGCGGTGCCGGTGCTACGGTTCCTCTGCCGGGCTTTGGGCATATTCTCGCCAGAGGGGTGATGAATGAGATAGATGAAGCAGGCTTTATGGGCATATTTACAGGGGCTTTTAAAGCTATGGCAGGGGGCGTTGCGGCAGCAGTGGTGTTTAGTTATATCGCTTCACTTATATTTAATCCGAAGGAGCCTAAGCAAAAAAAATAAATAAAAAGGCTTTACAAGGGCAAGCCTTGTGACTATAATTAAAGTAGGTAAATATAGCAAAAGAGGAAAAGATGAGTAGGTAATTACGCCTCCTAAAGAGAGAAAACTTATAGCTGAAAGGTTTTCGGACAAGCGTGTTGCTGAAGCTGCTTTTCATACAACTTCCCTATGGGCGTGTGCTGAGCGTTAATCGGTTATGAGTGGTGCTTATTTTATAAGCGCAATCAGGGTGGTACCGCGGATTATTTCGCCCCTATTTTAGGGGCGTTTTTTATTTGGAGGGATGATTTAATAATGAAATACATGAGTGTAAGTGAGATTAGAGAAGCTTTTCTTAAATTTTTTGAGGAAAAAGAGCATTTAAGACTTAAAAGCTATTCATTAGTGCCCGAAAATGATAAGAGCCTGCTTTTAATAAACGCCGGTATGGCACCTATGAAGGCATATTTTACAGGGCTTTCAACACCGCCATCTAAAAGGATTGCAACCTGCCAGAAATGTATAAGGACAGGGGATATTGAAAATGTAGGCATAACCAACCGCCATGCTACTTTTTTTGAAATGCTTGGGAACTTTTCATTTGGTGATTATTTTAAAAATGAAGTGATACCTTGGGCTTGGGAATTTTGCACGGAAGTACTTGAAATGCCTGTGGATAAGCTTTATCCATCGGTTTATTTTGAGGATGACGAAGCTTTCGATATTTGGTATAAAAAAGTAGGCATCCCAAAAGATAGAATATTTAGAATGGGTAAAGAGGATAATTTTTGGGAAGTTGGCACTGTTGGTCCCTGTGGCCCATGTTCGGAAATTTATTTCGATTTGGGACCTGAATTTGGCTGCGGTAAAGAGGGTTGTACAGTTGGCTGCGACTGTGACCGCTATACTGAATTTTGGAATTTGGTATTTACCCAATTCGACAAAAAAGAAGACGGGTCTTATGAGCCTTTAGCAAGTCCTAATATAGACACAGGTATGGGGCTTGAACGTATGGGTGTTATTATGCAGGGCGTTAAATCCATAATGGATATTGATACTATGAAAAGTATCAGGGACGCTGTTTGCACTATGAGCGGCTACGCTTACGGCAGTTCTGAAAATAAGGATATATCCGTAAGGATTATTACAGACCATATAAGGGCTGTAAGCTTTTTACTTGCGGACGGGGTGCTTCCAAACAATGAAGGGCGGGGCTATGTACTTAGAAGGCTTCTTAGGAGAGCCGCAAGGCATGGCAAACAGCTGGGTATAGACCGTACATTTATGCCAGAATTATGCCAGGTTGTAGTCAGCCAATTTGGTGATGCATACCCTGAGCTTAACGCTCATAAGGAATATATACTTAAAATACTTTCCGTTGAGGAAAATCGCTTTTACGAAACCCTTGACCAAGGGCTGGAGTATTTAATGAATCATATTGAGGGGATGAAGAATGGTACAAAAATACTCGGTGGTGCTGATGCTTTTAAGCTCTATGATACCTACGGCTTCCCTCTTGAACTTATGAAGGAGATTTTGGAGGAAGCAAACCTTCAGGTAGATGAAGAAGGCTTTAATACTGAAATGGAAAAACAGCGTGAAATGTCTCGTGGCAGCAGGGAAGAGAGTACTTTTATGGGTTCAGATACTGAAATTTACAGTACAATGGATATCCCTGCGACTGAATTTGCAGGCTATGACTGTATCAGCGCAAATACCCCTAAAGTCATTTCTTTGATAATAGAAGGAAAAGAGACTAAAGAACTTGGAGAAGGTGCAGAAGGGATTATCGTCCTAGATATGACAACCTTTTACGCTGAGGGTGGTGGTCAGGTAGGGGATATTGGGACGATAACCACTGAGAGCGGCGTTTTTGAAGTATGCGACTGTAAAAAAGTGGATGGAGATAAATATATCCATATAGGGAAAGTACGTTCGGGAAAAATTGAAGTTGGAGGAAGATGCACGGTATCCGTAGACGAAAAATGCCGCAAATCAACTATGCGTAACCATACAGCTACTCATTTACTCCATAAAGCTCTCAGAGAAGTTCTTGGAGGGCATGTAACTCAGGCAGGTTCTTATGTTTCATCTGAACGGCTGCGCTTTGATTTGACCCATTTTGAACCTATAACCTATGAAGAGCTTGATAAAATAGAGAATATGGTAAACGACGCCATTTTTGAAGCATTAGATGTTAATACGGTTAATACGGATATTGAATCGGCTGCAAATATGGGCGCAATGGCTTTATTCGGCGAAAAATACGGCGATGTAGTTAGGGTTGTTAATATAGGAAGCTTATGTGCCGAGCTGTGCGGAGGGACTCATGTAAGCAACACCTCTCAAATAGGTTTGTTTAAAATATTGTCGGAAAGCTCTGTTTCCGCCGGCGTTAGGAGGATTGAGGCACTTTCAGGTAAATCGGCGCTTGATTATTACAAAGGGCAGGATGTGAAAATAAAAGCCCTTGCAGCTTCCATGAAAACGACGGCTGACAGTGTTTTTCAGAAAGCTGAAAGTACAATGGTACAGCTTAAAGAACTGCAAAAAGAGCTTGAAAAGGCTAAAACAGAAGGCTCGGCAAATATAGTTGACGATTTATGGGCAAGTGATGCTCATGAGGAGGTAAACGGCGTGCATATTATTGCCGCTAAGGTTGACAATATTGATGCGGCGGCATTGCGGACTCTTGGTGATAAGATACGGGATAAAGCAAAAGGTGCCGGTGCTTTGGCACTTTTTGGTGTTTTGGATGGCAAGGTTAGTATCTTGGTTATGGCAAGTGATGATTTGGCGGCTAAAGGGCTCCACGCCGGCAATATAGTTAAAGAGGTTGCCCCAATTGTATCAGGCAGGGGCGGCGGCAAGCCCAATATGGCGCAGGCGGGAGGCTCGGATGCTTCCAAAGTAGACGAAGCTATTGCAAAAGCTCGTGAGCTTATTAAATCTCAGGTGATAAAATGATGCAGTTCTTAGGGTGGTCACTGGCACTATCCGCAATACTTTGTGTTTTTTATGCTAAATTGCTTTTGCCGCACTATAAGGGCAAATATGCGGAAGAGTCCGGTACAGAAGGGCTGTCACCTCTTATATTAGCCATTGGTTTTACTGTAACAGCAGCCGCTTTTGCGGCAATGTTTTTACTAGGCGGCGAAGGCATGTATTTGGCAGTGAACTTGATTGTAACATCCCTTTTGCTGATAATTTCATCGGTGGATTTAAGTTTTCGCAAAATTCCCAATGAATTAGTGTTTATAATAGTTATGTGTCCTATGTTTTTTTGGATATATGGCGATAGGCATATATTAGAGGCTTTTACAGGCGGTGTATTGGCAAGTATTTTGCCTGCTGCCGCAAGACTATTAGGTGCTCAGATAGGCAGCGGTGATATTAAGCTTATGTTTTCCGCAGGGTTTTACTTAGGTACATGGCTTGCTTTAGGGTTTTTTGTAACTACATTTGTTCTTGCCGCTTTAATGTCGGTATTATTGCTTATTTTTGGCAAAGCCGCCCGAAAGGCGGAGATTCCTCTTGCACCTTTTGCTGCGGCAGCATTTGTTTTTGCCATTTGCTTTGATAACTTTTTTATAAAACTTTGGAGAATAATATGATTGAACGATTTTTCCCTGATGAATATGTGGATAGTATTAACCACATAGATTATGATGACTTACTAAAAAAGGGCATAAAAAACCTAATATTCGACATTGATAATACTATAGAGCCCTATGATATCCCCAAGCCTTCCTCCAAAAATATGGATTTGCTTTCGAGGCTTAAAGGTATGGGATTTGCGGTACTCTTGGTTTCCAACAACTCTAAAAGCCGTGTAGATAAATTTAATGAAGAGCTTAAATTACCGGCGAAGTTTAGGGCAAGAAAACCGTTTCGCAAGGCTGTTAGAGAAGTTATGCGGGAAGCACAAGCAATGACGGATAATACGGTTTTTATAGGTGATCAAGTATTTACAGATATTTGGTGTGCAAGACGCTTAGGTATTTATGCTATTTTGGTAAAACCAATTGCTACTCGTGACGAATTTAGCGTCCGTCTTAAGAGAGGGATAGAAAGGAAAATAATCGACAAATATTTAAGAACCAGAGGTCAATAATAGGCGAATCTGAATTAGTGGGTGAAAATAAGCCGAAAAGCAAGGTTGCAGTTTATTTATTGCTGGTTATTGTTATTAGGGTGTGTCGACAATGGCTTTCGAAAAATCTATTGTCGACACACCCTAGCAAAAGGATATGACGCTTGGTTGCTTAAACCCTTGCTTGCTTGCCAAGTTTATGTTATATTATTAAAAACATAAGCAAGCAATCTGAAGATGATGCGGAGGGTTAAATATATGATTGCTATCAAAAATTACATGAGTGATTTGGTTGAAAACAGCCTTGATACAATCGCACAAAATATCAATTGCTGTTTATGTGATAGGTGCCGTATGGATATAATGGCTCTGGCATTAAATAATTTACCAAGTAAATATATAGTTACAGATGAAGGTGGAGTTTATGCAAAAACTTCATTACTGGCGCAACAATTTGAAGTGGATGTACTTGCCGCTACTATGAATGCTGTGATGTTAGTATCTAAAAATCCTAGGCATTAGCTGCTTAGGTTATGATTGAAGGGTGGCGGCTATATGAAAAAAATTCGTGTTATTCATGGGGCGAACCTAAACTTTACAGGTCTTAGGGATAAAAATATTTACGGCAGTGAATTTATTGAAGATATTAATCAACAGATATTAGACGCGGCGACCGGGCTTGATATGGATTTGGAAGTATTTCAGTCCAATTCTGAAGGCGAGATTATTAATTACATACAAAGCTGCCATTATGAAGGTGTTGACGGTGCTATAATCAATCCTGGGGCTTTTACTCATTATAGTTACGCTATTAGGGACGCCATTGATTCAATAAATTTTCCTGTGGTAGAGGTGCATTTGTCTAATATTTCCGCAAGAGAGGAATTTAGAAGGATAAGTGTAACCGCGCCTGTTTGTGCAGGTCATATTGCGGGATTTGGCGGGTTTTCATATATTTTGGGCTTGCATGCTTTAAATGATATAGTGGGATAATATATTCGGGTCAGAGTGGGAGGATTAATATGATTTCTGCAAGTGAATTTAGAAATGGTATTACAATTGAAGTTGACGGAGATATTTATGTAATTATTGAGTTCCAGCATGTAAAGCCGGGCAAAGGTGCGGCTTTTGTGCGTACTAAAATCAGGAATTTGGTTAGCGGAAGTATACTTGAAAAGACTTTCAGACCTTCGGAAAAAATGCCAAAAGCCCATATTGAGCGAAAAGATATGCAGTATCTCTATAAAGACGGTAATCTCTACTACTTTATGGACACGGAAAGCTATGAACAGTCTGAGATAGACGCAAAAGACGTAGGTGATTCCCTTAAATATGTTAAAGAAAATGACACGGTAAAGGTACTGTCACATAACGGAAAAGTATTTGGTATTGAGGCGGCTATGTTTGTTGAACTCGAAATTACCGAAACGGAGCCGGGCTTTAAAGGTGACACCGCAACAGGCGCAACAAAACCGGCTACTCTGGAAACAGGGGCTGTTGTGGCTGTGCCATTATTTATAAATATTGGCGATATGGTTAAAATAGATACAAGAACTGGGGAGTATTTGGGGAGAGTGTAAGGAGTAACATTAACCAGCTTTTTCCAAAATTGCATATAAAATGCATAGAAAAATTAGAATTATTTTGCTTATATTGGGTTAATATAATTAAGAACTTAAGAGTTCGAAGGGTATGACAAAACTGTGAGAGGTTTTGAGATTTTGTAATATGCAAGAAATTCGGTTTTGTGCTTATGCACGCCGGGGCTGATGATTGATGGTAATTAAATCTCATCAGCCTTTTTATATGTCGTTTAGAGCTATCTATGTCTATAAACATTACCTGCTTCAACAGGATTTTCCGAATGGCTCATAAGTTCCGAGACGGTTACTAAACGGTAACCCCGCTCTATTAGCGCGGGTACAATTTTTTCTATAGCATATACGGTAACATCGTGAATATCATGGAATAACAGTATACTGCCGTCAACTACATTGTCCATAATATGCTCGAAAATCCTATCTGATGTGGCATTTGTTTCCCAATCCCGCGGATCCACAGACCACATTAATATAGCCATATCAAGCTCCCGAGACACAGACTTAACAGAATGATTCATAGCCCCATAGGGAGGTCTGTGAAAGGTGGGCATGATGCCTGTCACTCTGTAAATTTCGTTGTTTGTTTCTACAATTTGTCTTTCTATACCGGCTCGCGAAAGTATAGTATACCTTGTATGATCCCACGAATGACCGATTATTTCATGTCCGGCATCAAATGTGCGCCTTACTGTATCTTCATATTTTGCTATGCTCCTCCCTATAACGCAAAATGTTGCATGTGCCGGATAATTGTCCAAAATATCCAATATTCTTTCCGTATTTTTACCGGGACCATCATCAAAAGTTAACGCTACCATAGGTTTGTCCGAATCAACCGGCAAAGAAATAAAATTAAGGTCATCATATTTTGGCTCATATTCATCATGTATATATACGCTGTTTATAGGGTTTGAAAGAAATTCAAGACTATCCCAATTATCTATTATCCGATTGTCGGTTTGCACACTGATATCAGCTGACGAAGCAGCTGTATGTGCATACTCGTATTCAGGCTGTTCAAAGGCCATTACTTCCCCATAACTAACATAATATCCATATGTAGATGGGTTGAGATAAAAAACAAACAAAGATATTAAAAATGCGGTAAATAATTTATGTTTCAATCTATATTTCATAAAGTTCTCCTTATTATAGTCGCACTTGACTATAGAACTACTTGTCTTTAGTATGGCATATATAAGCTTTGGCTGCCTCGTTTTTTCTTGGAAAAAACGAATTGCATACCTTCATATAAAGCAAGTATACAATATCCGGTAAAAAAATGCATTATTTTACAACAAAATTACATCGACTTTAATAGACCTCTTAATATATTAGATACGACTTATATCGACTGTATTTTCGCGTAATAATACTGAAATCCACACAAAAAAGTAAAGCTAAAACAACTATTTTGTATAAAAAAGAAGCACTCAGCTTTATAGCAAAAAGTACATCTTTGTTATTGACAAAAGATATTGTCGATATATTGTATTAATCTCCGAATATAATTGTTATCTCTGTTCCGTAGCCGAGTTTGCTTTTTAGGGACAGTCTCCAACCGTATAAAGCACAAATGTGTTTTACAATAGAAAGCCCTAAGCCTGTACCTCCGCCCCGTTCCGAACGGCTTTTTTCAACTCTGTAAAATCTTTCAAATATCCGTATTTGCTCTCCTTGAGATATGCCTATCCCATTGTCTGACACTAAAAGCCTGGCTTGGTTTTTACCATCTATGATTGCAACAGAAACTTTGCCCCCTTGATTATTATAACGTATGGCGTTTTCTATAAGATTTTTCACAAGCTCGTAAATATGTTCCGGGTCGGTATATACAACAGCATCACCTTTAGTTTCAAAAATTATAGATTTTTCGCTAATTGCAATAGATAAAGCTTCTGAAACCTCGCTTACTGTGTCCGACAAAGATACAGGTGCAGGATTAATATTTGGAACATTTTCAAGTTCGGAAAGCTTAAGCATATCACTTATTAATATCAGCATGCGGTCTGTTTCACGCGCAACTCCGGATATATATTTATCCATACCTTCATCTTTGTTGTTTATTGACATTAGTTCATTAAACCCCTTTATGGCAGTTAAAGGGGTCTTTAACTCATGGGAAGCGTTTGCAAAAAATTCTTCTCGTCTTTTTGCGTTTTCGCGATTTTCAGTAACATCAGATAATGCAGCAAGAATAAGACTTGTGTCAGGGAGCCTTTTTATAGCAATAAAAAATATTTGGCTGTTAATATTAAGTTCAAATAGGGCATTTTTATCCTGTTCTAAACACTCATCAACGGCTTTTACAAGAGCTTTGTCAAAGGATAGGCGGATGAGGCTTTTACCTACTATATTGGTGCCTCGCTCGAAAATACGGCTGGCGGCGTCATTTATAAGTACAATATTCTTGTTTTCATCTACAACAAAAATACCGTCACCAATATTATTTAGTATATATTCAAGTTTAAACTTTTCATCCTTAAGAGCAGTGAAGCTGCTTTGCAGCATAAGAGCAACTTCATCTATTTTATAAGTTATCGCGTCTATTTCCTCATAACTTCCGGCTACGGTGCTTTGAGTATATTTACCTTCCGAAAGGGAACGGAGTTTTTGTTCTATAGATTCAAAAGGTTTTGTTATTCGATTTACAAGACCGCGGGTGAACAAGAAACAAAGTAAAGCGATTATAAAAATTAAGAGTACAAGTAAAGGGAGAGACTGGGATAAATACGTATCAATCCTTTGAGCAGGCAGGGCAGTTCGTATAAACACATAACTGTCAGCCGCAGCTACCTTTATTGCATAGTAAACAAAATTCACCTCAAAAGTTTCAGAGTAACGGACATAGGCAGTTGGGGTGCCTGCCAGGGCTGCTTGTATTTCCGGTCTAAGCAGACGGTTTTCTTGCAAATATAAATCGAGGGGGAGGCTGTCTGAGAGAATATAGCCCTCAGGAGAAATGATTGTTATACGTATATCTTGACCAACATTAACAAAAAAGGATATATCCATATCCTCGTCAAAAAAATCCGCCAGGATTTTAGTTGTTTCCATCACATTGTCTTTTGCGATATTCATATTATTGGTTTGAGTTATATAAATAGATAGGGCAAAATAACTTAAAAGCCCCAGCAGCAGTATTAGAGTTGGGTATATAAACAACCTCTTCTTCATATCAGCATATAGCCCACCCCTCTAATAGTTTGGATAGAGGCGTCGCTGCCGGTTTCTGCGAGTTTTTTTCTAAGTTCTTTAATATGGATATCAAGAGTTCTTGTTTCACCGGCGAAACTATAGCCCCATACTTGATTGAAAATATTTTCCCGCTCCTGAACTTTTCCGGCACCTTCGCACAACAAACAAATAAGGCTAAATTCTTTAAGCGTAGTTTGAATATGTATGCCGTCTATTATTACTTGCCGTTTGGAAAAGTCGATTGTAATATCTTTATAAACAAGACTATCCGTATCCGGCTGCATTCGCTTTCGTAAATTTGCTTTAATGCGAGCCACAAACTCTAAAATGCCAAAAGGCTTGGATATATAGTCATCAGCCCCCATATTAAGCCCTTTAACCTTTGAAAGCTCCTCCCCTTTTGCAGACACCATCAAAACGGGAATATGAGAGGTTGATTTATCACCTTTTAAAAGGGATAAAATTTTAAAGCCATCATCACCGGGCAGCATAATATCAAGCAAAACAAGGTCGGGCATAGTTTTGGAGAGTGCAGCAAAAAGAGAATTGCCATCTTCAAAACAGTGGCAGTCAAATTCATTTTCAAGTGTAAAAGTATAAAGTTCCGCTATAGCGGCATCGTCTTCTACTGCGTAAATTATTGGTTTCATAGGGTCTCCCAAGGGTTCTTACTATTACTATATAACATTTTACCCCAGCAGCGCAATGAAAAAAAACCAATATGACGTAAGAAGGATGTAAAATTTTTGTAAAGCTGCAAAGAAATTTTACAGCTTTACAAAAAACTCAATCGAATGTATACTAAATCCTGTATAAACCCAACCGTTCCTTTTCCACGCATATCCGGCTACAGTAGTCCTTCCGATATATACCGGATAAAACCAAAATTCCCGACCGCTTTTTAGCCAAACATGGATAGTATGCCCAACACACCTTTGAAGGGCGGCACGCTCAGGGTTAAGCCTGCCCCCTCTGCCCGGAGCAGATACAGGAGGAGCATGGTGAGGTCTTGTATTGTAATGGGGTCTTGAACCTTCCGGACCAGGTCTGCGGCTTGGCTCATGAGGAGGGCGTGGGTGCGGTATAGAGCCGGGTCTAGTGCCGGGCATAGAACCTGGAGGCGGCATTACACCGGGTCTCATATTTGCGGCATGGTTTTCGGCAAGGATCTCGGGAGGTTCGTTTGCGCTTGCCACTTGTATATCTCCGGTTTTAATTTCATGATTTTGTATATTCATTAATTCCACTCCTTAAAAAGTTAAGCTGCTTTTATATACTATGATTTTATTGAAAATTAGGTTAATTTTTCTTGCCAAATAATAACTTATATGTTAAAATACAAAATTGTTTGGATTTTAGAAAATTTTAGAACCCATTCCTTGCTCTTTTCTAAGAAAAAGGGCCATTAGACCAGAAGGAGGTGCGTTGTACAATGAATAAGTATGAAATTACAGTAGTTGTCAAACCTAATTTGGAAGAAGAGGCGACCAATGCTGAATTTGCTCATGCTCAGGAACTTATTGAGAGATTTGGCGGCACAGTTGAAAAGGTTGATGACTGGGGTAAGCGCAGATTAGCTTATGAAATTCAAAAGCTTAACGAAGGCTTTTACCGTTTCTTTACAATTTCGGCTGAAGCTTCTATGCCGGCTGAAGTTGAGTCAAGAATCCGTCTTCGTGAAAATGTGCTAAGGTATCTTATTGTTAAGCTTGAGGCTTAAATCTAAGGGGGTTTCCTTATGAATAAGGCAGTGCTTATGGGGCGGCTTACGAAAGACCCTGAAATAAGGTATTCACAGTCAAACGAGCCATTGTGTATAGCTCGATATACCATAGCTGTAAATCGCCGCTTTAAAAGAGATGGTGAGCCGGAGGCGGATTTTATACCATGTGTAGCATTTGGCAGAGCAGGTGAATTTGCCGAGCGATGGTTTAAAAAGGGCATGATGGTTTGCGTATCAGGCAGGATACAGGTTAGAAGCTGGGAAGACCAGCAAGGGCAGAAAAGATGGTCAACAGAAGTTGTTTTGGAAGAGCAGGATTTTGCGGAAAGCAAATCATCCTTCCAGTCGAGAGGCGGCAGCGGTGCTAAATCGGACGCCCCTATGGATGTGCCAATGGGGGAACCGGAAGGATTTGCCGCTATATCTGAAACCATAGATGATGAAGATCTGCCATTTTAAAAATTCCAAATCAGGAGGCAAAATATGGTTCATAAGAAACGTGGGCGCAGAAAAAAACGCGTATGTGCTTTTTGTGCCGATAAAATAAACGATATCGATTACAAAGATGCTCCAAGGCTTAGAAGGTTTATTTCCGAAAGAGGCAAAATATTGCCAAGAAGAATAACGGGAAATTGCGCTAAGCATCAAAGGGCACTTACTGTGTCTATTAAAAGATCAAGGCATATTGCCTTACTTCCATACACACAAGATTAATAATTAGGGGAGTGGACGTTGTAAAAAACGTTACATTCCCTTATTTTTTTATTGTAATTTACTTCTTATTTGTCTATAATATATAATAGGGAAATAATGGGAGTGATATTATGGATTATATAAAAAGATATGAAAGCTGGTTAGGTGACAGCTTTTTTGATGAGGAAACGAGAAGCGAACTTGCTCTTTTACGAGATAATTTTTCAGAAATTGAGGAGCGTTTTCATAAAGACTTAGAGTTTGGTACCGGAGGACTTAGAGGAATTATAGGCGCTGGTACAAATAGGATGAATATTTATACTGTCCGTAAAGCAACTCAGGGATTTGCCAATTATTTAAAAAAAGAAATTAAAGATAAAGAACTGGGGGTTTTATTTGCCTATGATTCCCGCAGGTTTTCAAAGGTATTTGCAGAAGAAGCGGCTCTTGTAATGTGCGGAAACGGCATAAAAGCCTATATTTATGACTCTTTGCGCTCAACTCCTCAGCTTAGTTTTGGTGTGAGATATTTAGGGCTTTCGGGAGGTGTTGTAATTACTGCAAGCCATAACCCGCCGGAGTATAATGGTTATAAGGTATACGGCTCTGACGGAGGGCAGGTACCTTTTCCTAAAGATATTGAAATTATTGAAGAAGTTAATAGGGTTGACAGCTGGGAGAAAGTAAGTATAGCCGATAAAGACAAGGCTGTCAAAGACGGTATGCTCGTTTATACAGGCAGTGAAGTGGATGAAGCTTATTACAACGCGGTTTTAAATCAATCGGTTAATAAAAATGCTGTCAAAGAACTTGGAGATAGCTTAAATATTGTATTTACCCCTCTTCATGGTACGGGAAATTTACCTGTGCGGGAGGTTTTAAGGCTTGCAGGTTTTAAAAATGTCCATATAGTTAAAGAGCAGGAAGAGCCGGACAGCGAGTTTTCAACCGTAGGTTATCCAAACCCTGAGGATCCGAATGTTTTCAAACTGGCTTTGGAACTTGCGGATAAGGTTAATGCTGAGGTTATAATAGCTACTGACCCGGACGCTGATCGTATTGGTGCTGCGATAAAGGATAAATCTCAGGGATATATATTTTTAAACGGCAATATGACAGGGGTTTTATTGACGGAATATATATTGTCTCATTTTAAAGAACAAGGGCGGCTTCCTGCTGATGGGGCGGTTATTTCCACTATAGTCTCAACAAATTTAACCCGAGTGATTGCAAATTATTATGGTATGGATTACATGGAGGTATTAACGGGCTTTAAATACATTGGTGAGAAAATTAAGGATATGGATGAAGCCGGTAAAGGCACATATCTTTTTGGCTTTGAGGAAAGTTACGGCTATCTTGCCGGAACTCACGCAAGGGATAAAGACGCGGTTTGTACAGCATACTTAATATGTGAAATGGCTGCAGCATACAAAATGCGCGGTATGACATTGTATGACGGGCTTATTGAAATATATGAAAAATATGGATGTTATATGGAAGAAGTTAAGTCTATAACCCTTCCCGGTATCGAAGGTACGGCACTTATGAAAAAAATTATGGATTCTTTCCGTGGCTCGCCTCCTGTATCTTTAGGAAGAGACAGGGTAGTTAAGGCGATTGACTTTGGTGCCGGTGAGGTAAAAAATTTGCTTAGCGGGCAAATAGAAAAAACTGCACTGCCAAAATCTAATGTGCTTTATTATGACGGCGAGAATGATTCGTGGATGTGTATAAGACCGTCAGGTACGGAACCTAAGATTAAAGTGTATTTTGGTGCGTACAATAAATCAGTTGATGAGTGCAGAGATAAACTTGAAGAGATGGTAAAAGAAGCAATGGCTTCTTTTGAGGATAGAAAAAATGCAAAAGGATAAAATAAAAGTTATGAGTGTCTTCGGGACCAGACCTGAGGCAACAAAAATGGGTCCCCTTGTAAAAGTTCTTGAAAAAGATGATGCGTTTTCAAGCATTGTATGCGTTACGGCACAGCATAGAGGTATGCTTGACGAGGTTTTGGAGATATTTGACATTAAGCCTGATTATGACCTTGATATTATGAAAGAGGGTCAATCGCTGGAGTACATTACCACAAGTGCCCTAAATGGGCTGTGTAAGGTTATTGATGAGGCGAAGCCGGATTTACTGTTAGTTCACGGGGATACTACGACCAGCTTTGCAGGTTCTCTTGCAGCTTTTTACAGAGGGGTTAAACTTGGGCATGTTGAGGCCGGTCTTCGATCTTATGATAAGCTCAGACCTTACCCTGAGGAGATGAACAGAAAGCTTACAGGGGTACTTGCCGATATTCATTTCGCGCCGACTCATAAAGCCAAGGAAAATTTGTATAAGGAAAATATAAATCCAAATGATATTTTTGTAACAGGCAATACTGCGGTTGATTGTGTGAAAGATTCTTTTAAAGATAATTTTATTTTTAAAAGGGACATACTTAATGATATAGATTACAAAGGCAAAAAAATTATAACCGTAACAGCACACAGAAGGGAAAATTTGGGAGAACCGCTTGAAAATATTTGCAAAGCCTTGCGGATTATAGCCGATGAAAATGACGATGTTTTAGTAATTTATCCGGTACACCCTAATCCGGCAGTTAAAAATACAGTTTACAGTATCCTTAGTGAAATTAAAGGTATTTATCTTACAGAAGCCTTGGATTTTGTTGATTTGCATAACCTTATGGCTAGGTCATATCTGATTTTGACCGACTCAGGAGGGCTCCAAGAGGAAGCACCGGCATTTAATAAGCCTGTACTTGTATTACGGGAAGTTACGGAGCGCCCTGAGGGCTTAGATGCGGGAACGTTGAAACTTGCAGGTACAGATAAAGATATTATAGTGAAAATGACTAATGAGCTTCTTAAAAACCCTTCCGAATACAATCGGATGGCAATGGCAAAAAATCCTTTTGGTGATGGATTCGCATCTAAGAGAATTGCAGAAATTATTAAGTACTGTTTCAAAATTATCGATAAAAGACCTGATGATTTTAAGTAGAAAATATTGATATTTTTTATTTTGTGAAATTTTTTGTAAAAAAAGCTGGATTTTTACTGAAAAATCATTTACAATTATTAAGGTTGTTGCTTTGCCAATTAAATTTAGGTAAGATTTAGCTGGGGGAGCAATGAATTAAAATGAGGTTATTATGTCTAACTTATCCGCAACTGCAAAGGTTATAATAAGGAATATTATTATATTAGGTGCTGTGGAAGTTGTTTTAGGTTTGATTCTTATTCTTTTCGCTGCTTTTTTTAGCACCTCACTTATACCGGGGCATATTATTGGTATTATTGTTGGCTCTGGGGCTTCCGTTTTTAGATTAATACATCTGGAGAAAAGTATTAATAAATCACTGGCGATGCAGGACAAGACTGCTTCTGTGAGATATTTTCGCCTTCGTTATTTTTTGAGGGCTCTTATGACGGTGGCAATATTAATTGTTAGCTTTTTACTGCATCCTTATTTTGTGAATATTGTATCTGTGCTAATCGGACTTTCTAATATGATGATAGGGGCTTATATATTTAAGCTTTTTAATAAAGAAGAACCTAAAGTAGAGTAGAAATTTTTGCAGGTGGTGTATCTATGGAAATAGATTTTAGTATCAGGACTGTTACAACAATTTATCCTTTCGGTATTGAGATACAAATAACCGAAACCATAGTAAATACATGGATTATCATGGCTTTTATGATAATTGGTGCTTTTGTTTTGCGGCATTTCTTTGAAAAGGCAAAGGCAAAAAAAGATGGAGTCCCTGAATCCAATCTACAAAATGCTGTAGAGCTTATTGTAGAAACTATGGAAAAACTTGCAACCGGACCCTTAGGTAAGAAATATTTGTGGCTTGACAACTGGTTTTTTATGCTTCTTGCATTCCTTATATTTTCTAATATAAGCGGTCTTTTAACTTTTAGACCGCCAACTGCGGACGCGGCAACAACATTAGCCCTGTCTACGGCAACATTTCTTATTGTACAGATAATGGCTCTAAGATTTGAGCCAAAAGCGCATCTGAAGAGCCTTGTTCAACCATTTCCTATATTCCTGCCTATGAATATAATAGGTGAGCTTGCGATAATTATATCTTTAGGTTTTCGTATTTTTGGTAATATTTTGGCAGGTACAATATTAATGGGTCTGGTATATGGTCTGCTGCCATGGTTTGCCACAATTGGATTTGGGGCAGCCCTTAGTTTCTACTTTGATTTGTTTGCGGGAGTTATTCAGGCACTTATATTTTGTATGCTTAGTATGACATTTGTTGGCAATAAGCTTAAGACTTAGAAATTAATTTTTATATAATTATATAAAATTAATATATTAATTTTTTACTTAAGGAGGATTTTAAAATGGCTTTAGAACTTCAAATTCAACTTATTCAATCAGGTACATGGATACTTATAGTTACAGCTGCCGCTGCTACTCTTGCTTTGGCACCTGCTTTCTCAACTGCTTTTGGTCAAGGTTATGCGGTTGGTAAAGCGGTTGAGTCCATAGGAAGGCAGCCTGAAGCGCACGGTGGTATTACAAGTACTCTTCTTGTTGGTTGTGCTCTTGCAGAAACCGGTGGTATTTACGGCTTGATGATTGCCTTACTTCTTATTTTCCTCAATCCTTTCTTTAACGCATTCTTAAGCTTTATTACTCAAATGGGTCTTTATTAAAAAGCCTCGTATTTGAAAATTTGAGGAAAGGAGGGGTTTTCTTTTGGATGAAGTTGGAAGAATATTAGCATTTGATACGCAATTATTATTGCAAATGGCTGTACAGCTTTTAAATGCAGCTTTCTTGGCTTTTGTGTTAAGTAAAGTTCTTTATAATCCTGTAAAGAAAGTTTTACATGAAAGAAAAGAAAGAATCAGCCGAACCTTATTAGAATCGAAAGAAGCACTTGAACACGCTGAAGATTATAAAATGTACTATGATGAGCAGATTGCAGATATTGAGGCAAGAAGAAGAGACGTGTTAGATAGTGCAAAGGCGCGTGCCGCAAAAATGGAAGAGAAAATAATAAGTGAGGCAAGGAAAGAAGCTCATGATATAGTTGAGCGTACTTTGCGTGAAATGGCTAAAGCAAAAGAAGATTCCAAGGAAGAAATTCGAAGAAATATTGTCGAAATATCTGCAATAATAGCTGAAAGATATATTCAAGAGAGAATGGACGAGCAAACAGGCAACAGACTCCTTGATGAAGCTATCGATGGGTTGGGTGATGCTACATGGCTCAATTAGTAGCTGCTCAATACGCCCGTGGTTTGTTTGAACTCGCATTGGAGACTAATCAATTTGACGCGGTTTCGGACAATCTTCTTAGTATAAAAAAGGTAATCGCTCATAGTGACTTTTGCCTTGCTTTGGCTCACCCTCAAATTGAAGCGGATGAAAAATTTGCCATATTAAAACACTACCTTGCGGATAATGCGCCCAATGAGGTTCTGGGTTTTCTCCGTCTTTTGGTGGAGCGTGGCAGGGCAGATATTTTGTCTACGGTAATCGATGAATATATGAAACTTGTTGATGAGCGTAACAATGTAATTTTTGCTGAAGTTGTCTCTGCTGAAAAATTAAGCGAAGAACAGCTTGAGCGGATTAAGAGTATGCTTATGAGCAAGTTCAAAAAAGAAATAAGACTTGAAGAAGAAATAGACACATCGGTTATTGCAGGTTTTAAGGTTTATATTGGAGATAATTTGATAGATACGAGTATAAAGAAGGATATTAACGATATGAGAAGTTCACTCTTAGAGACTGGTCGTATGCAATAAACAGACAGGCTTTGGAGTTTGTAAAGGAGTGGAGTATATAGATGGAGATAAGGCCTGAAGAAATCAGTGCTATGATAAAGGAACAAATTAAGGGCTTTACTACCAAGGTAGATATTACTAAAACAGGTACTACCGTGCAGGTTGGTGACGGTATTGCCCAGGTTTACGGTCTAAGTGACTGTATGGCAGGGGAACTTTTAGAGTTTCCCGAGGGTGTATATGGTATGGCTCTAAGCTTACAGGAAGATTCTGTAGGCGCGGTTATATTGGGTTCTGACAAGTTGATTAGAGAAGGGGATCCTGTCCGTTTAACAGGCAGAGTTGTTGAGGTTCCTGTTGGGGATGTTGTTATAGGAAGAGTTGTAAACGCTCTTGGACAGCCTATTGACGGCAAGGGTTCTATTAACGCTGCAGCTTATCGCCCTATAGAGCGAGTCGCTCCGGGTGTAATTAGAAGACAGGAAGTTAATGTGCCTCTTCAAACAGGTATCAAAGCGATAGATGCGATGATACCCATTGGGCGTGGTCAGAGGGAGCTTGTACTTGGGGATAGGCAAACCGGGAAAACGGCAATATGTATAGATACTATTATAAATCAAAAAGGTAAAGATTGCCTTTGCATTTATGTGGCTATAGGTCAAAAAGCTTCGACTGTAGCCGGTATACACAATGTTTTGGAAAACGCAGGTGCAATGGATTATACCACTATTGTTTTCGCATCTGCCGGTGAACCTGCGCCAATGCAATATATGGCACCGTATTCAGGTTGTGCCATGGCGGAAGAATGGATGGAAGAAGGCAAGGATGTGCTTATTGTTTATGATGATTTGTCCAAGCATGCCGCTGCATATCGCGAGATGAGCCTTTTACTTCGCCGCCCTCCTGGCAGGGAAGCTTTCCCGGGGGATGTTTTCTATCTCCATTCAAGGCTATTAGAGCGGGCTTGCCGTGTTGCTAAAGAGTATGGCGGCGGCTCTATAACCGCTTTGCCTATAATTGAGACTCAGGCAGGGGACGTTTCGGCTTATATACCGACAAATGTTATTTCAATTACAGATGGGCAAATATATTTGGAAACAGAGCTTTTTAATTCTGGTATGCGTCCGGCTATTAACGCAGGGCTTTCTGTTTCTCGTGTTGGGGGTTCAGCTCAGGTTAAGGGTATGAAAAAGGTTTCAGGTACCCTTAGGGTTGAGCTTGCTCAGTATAGGGAGCTTGCTAATTTCGCTCAATTTGGTTCGGATCTTGATAAAAACTCTTTGGAGCGTCTTGAGCAGGGCAGGCGTATTATGGAAATTTTGAAGCAGCCTCAATATGAGACCTTGGAAATTGAAAAACAGATAGTTCTCTTGTACGCAGTTACTCATAAATTCCTTATGACTATCCCTGTGGAAGAAGTTAAGGAATACGAGCATGAACTATTAAAATTTATGGAAGAGCAGAAGAATGAAATACTCGAATCCGTAAAGACAAATAAAGAAATACTTCCTGAGGTTGAAGATGAGCTTATAAAAGCCCTGTATAAATTTAGAAAGTTATTTGATGCCAGGAATAAGTAAGTATGCTAGCTTGGGGGTAACAAAACATGGGGCTTAGAGATATTAAGCAAAGAATAAAGTCCACAAAAAGCACACAGCAGATAACTAAGGCAATGAATCTTGTGGCATCCAGCAAATTACAAAAAATTAAAGGCCGCGTAGTAGCAGCAAGACCCTTCTTATTAGAAATTAGAAGGGTACTTTCTAATATTATATTGCAAACAGAGGAAATTCATAATGCCTATATTGATAAAAGACCTGTTGAAAATTCTCTCGTTATAGTTATAGCAGGGGATCGCGGTCTTTGTGGTGCTTATAATTCTAATGTGCTTAAAGAAGCCGTTAAAGTTATAAACAGCCGCAAATCTGTGAAAGTAATTGCCCTTGGGGGTAAAACATTAAAGTTTTTCTCTGATAAAAATTATGATATTATCAAGTTTGTAACAGGTATTTCGGACAAACCTTTTTATGAGGATGCAACTGAAATAAGTAATATAGCCCTTGAAATGTTTGCAATGGGCGATATTGATGAGGTTGTGGTGGTTTATACTAAATTTTTGTCCATGTTAAGCTACGAAGTGACTGTTGAAACTATGCTGCCTGTTGATACTGCAAGCTTTACATTTGAGGATGATGATAAAAAAGAATTTAACGATGTAATGGAGTTTGAACCTAAGGCGGAAATGGTTTTAAATCATTTGCTGCCTAAATATGTTAATGTACTTTTGTTTGATGCCATGCTTGAGGCTGCCGCATGTGAGCTTGCCTCACGTACCGCAAGTATGGATAGTGCTACGAAAAATGCTGATGAACGTATTGAAGATATGACCCTAAGTTACAATAGGGCGCGTCAAAGTGTTATAACAAAAGAAATTATCGAGGTTGTTGCCGGTGCCAACGCGCTGAACTAGAGGTGTTAAGGTTAAGCAGTATAGGTAATAGGTATAGGTAGGAGGGTTTATATTGGTAGGGACTTTAAATAAAGGTAAAATCGTTCAAATTATTGGGGCCGTTTTAGATGTTAAATTTGAACGAGGACATTTGCCGGAGCTTAATAACGCAATAGTTATTGAAGAAGATGGTATAAGGACTGTTTTGGAAGTCTCAAAGCATTTAGGCGGGGATGTTGTACGTTGTATAGCAATGAGTTCTACAGACGGGCTTAAAAGAGGCATGGATGCCGTTGATACAGGTGCGCCTATATCTGTTCCTGTTGGGGAGAAGACTTTAGGCAGGCTCTTTAATGTTCTTGGTGAAGCGATAGATGAAAAGCCTGAACCGGAAACAGATGAAAAATGGAGTATTTACAGAGATGCCCCTACATTTGCCCAGCAATCAGCAAACACTGAAATGCTTGAAACGGGGATTAAATCTATTGACCTTTTATGCCCTTTTGTTAAAGGTGGTAAAATCGGTCTTTTTGGCGGTGCAGGTGTTGGTAAAACCGTTCTTATTATGGAACTTATAACAAATATAGCTACTGAACACGGCGGATACTCAGTTTTTACAGGTGTTGGTGAGCGCAGCCGTGAAGGTAACGACCTTTATTATGATATGCAAGGCTCAGGAGTTATTAATAAAACGGCACTTGTATTCGGTCAGATGAATGAGCCGCCGGGAGCCAGAATGAGAGTTGCTCTCACCGGTCTTACTATGGCTGAATATTTTAGGGATGTTTCAGGGCAGGACGTACTTTTGTTTATTGATAATATTTTCCGTTTTGTTCAAGCAGGCAGTGAGGTTTCAGCACTTCTTGGGCGTATGCCTTCGGCTGTTGGATACCAGCCTACTTTGGCAACGGAAACAGGTTTTTTACAAGAGCGTATTACATCGACTAAGAAAGGTTCGATTACCTCTATACAAGCGGTTTATGTTCCGGCGGATGACTTGACTGACCCGGCACCGGCTAATACATTTACTCATCTTGACGCATCGATTACTCTTTCCAGAAGTATTGTTGAGCTTGGCATTTATCCGGCGGTTGATCCGTTGGAGTCTACATCACGTATCCTTACGCCTGATGGGGTTGGACAGGAGCATTATACGGTGGCTCGTAATGTGCAAGCACTTTTGCAAAGGTATAAAGAGCTTCAAGATATTATTGCGATTTTGGGTATGGATGAATTGTCCGATGAGGATAAGCTTACGGTTTACCGTGCCAGGAAAGTTCAGCGTTACCTGTCTCAACCATTTACTGTTGGTGAGAAATTTACAGGGCTTAAAGGCAAATATGTAAATATTACAGATACAGTAAAAGGCTTTAAAGAAATTATGGAAGGTAAATACGACCATATACCGGAAGGGTTGTTCTTAAATTGCGGTGCTATTGAGGATGTTATAGCGAAGTTTGATGAAGAGAATGACAAAGCTGCGAACGAAGCCGCAGCCAGCGCGAAAGAGAGTGAGTAATATGGCATCCAAAACCAGGCTTCGTATCATAACTCCAGCGAGGCAGATTTTTGACAAAGAAGTAGATATGGTTTCTATTAGAACACCTTTTGGCGAGCGTGGTATTTTGCCAGGTCACGCTCCTATGGTGTGCCTTTTGGTGGACTCTATGGTGGATATAAAAGACGATGGCAGTTTTGTAAGAGCCTCTGTTATGAGCGGCTTTGCGGAAATTTCTCAAAACCTTATTGTTATAGTATCCGATGTGGCTGAATGGCCTGATGAAATTGATGCTGAGAGAGCCCAAGACGCTATTGATAAAGCCACAAGAGAGATAGAAAGCGGTACAGCTGCTGATGTTATTGAGGCAGCTAAACGTGATTTACACCGTGCCAAAATTAGGCTTGAAGTTAGTAAATACAAAGGCATTATTGAAATGGCTAAGCCTAAAAATTAAACTTATAATTTTAAAAGCCCAAATTATGTATTGTATAACTTGGGCTTTTTACTTTGTTAAATTATTACTGCCCTGCTACATAGCAAGAGCCATCTCTAAGCATCATTCCTCGCGGACTTAATGCGCGTCCTGGATTTCTTTGGCATAAGCCTTCACCGTCAAAAATACATGCTCCATGTCTAAATCCATTGCCAATGTCGGTAGTCATACGGATTTCACAGCTAAATCCCCTTCTGCCGCCGCCGCGGTTCTGATTTGCAAATGCGGTTGTACTCACGCCTAGAGTCATAACTATAACTAGTCCTATTACTGCTAATTTCTTTTTCAAATTGATGCCTCCGTTCTTATATGATAATCATAGATAGTATAAAATAAAATTATGGCAAAAATATGTTTTTTGTTTTATATTTTTATGAATTTAGAAGGGTAGCTAAGAATCTTTTCCAAGCATTGCGGCGCCGACAATCCCTGCGTCATTACCTAGCTGTGCTATTACAAAGCGGGTTTTTAAGCTGCCTCCAAGAACGGTTTCGCTTACGCGGTCTTCTATAGCAGTAATAAGTGTATTCCCTTGTCCGCTTATGCCGCCGCCGATTACAATAATTTCAGGCTGGAGGAGGTTAATAATATTTGAAAGACCGACACATAAATGGTCGAGATAGTTATTTACAACTTCTTTAGCTGTTGCATCTCCTTCTGCCGCGGCGTCAAAGGCTGTTTTTGCTGTGATTTTATCTAAATTGCCGGATACGCAGCGGTTTATAATACTGTTAGGGTTGTTTTTGGCTTCTTTTACGGTTTCGCGAATAAGGGCTGTGGCAGAAGCATAGGCTTCCCAACAGCCCATACCGCCGCAGCCGCAAAGCTCGCCGCCTATGCGGATAATATGATGCCCAAGCTCCCCTGCACCAAAAAATGGACCGGAATAAATAGATCCGTCAATAATAATACCACCACCTACACCCGTGCCGAGAGTAACGGCAACCGAATGCTTGCTTCCTTTTGCCGCGCCGAACATACTCTCTCCCAAAGCGGCACAATTAGCGTCATTTTCGATATATACCGGGAGATTAAGCACTTTGCTTACTTTCTCACCGATAGATACATCTTTGAAATTAAGATTAGTAGCATAAATAAGTATACCGTCAGGTGGGTTTACAATGCCCGGACAGCCTATGCCGATGGATTTAATTTGGTCGAAATTTATTGAGCTTTCTTGTGCTAAATCCTTGCATAAAGTGATAATATCAGTAATTACCGTATCCGCCCCGCGAGCATGGAGGGTAGGGATGGACTTTTTATGCACAAGCTTTCCGTCGCTGTCAACAATACCTCCTGCAATATTGGTTCCCCCAAGGTCTATGCCTATGTTATACATTGGTTTTTCCTCCTCTCAATTTCATTTTGGGTAAATTTTTTAATATAAGGATTATTTTCGTCGTTTACAAAAAACATAAAACAGCCAATTTTACATTTTTGGAAATGCTTGCCATTCATAGTAAAGTCATAACCTATGCATTTTTGATTACAAACAGTAGGGTCAGTAAATCTTTTGCAAATAGGTGCTTTTTCGATAGCTTTAGCCATTTCATCAGGCAATGTTTCCAAAAGACCAAGGTATTCGCATATATTTTCCCCATAAACGCGGACAATAAGCCCCTTTTTCCTGAAAAGGAAGTTAGCGATTGATTTTTGGGGTTTACCCTCTTTATAGGAAACAAAATAGCCATTGCTTTTTTGTTCGAAAGTTGGCTTACAGTTGTTATCGAGCAAGTAATTATGCAACTCTTGTATAAAACCTTGGTATTTTAGGTTAACAGTGCTTAGGAACTGTTCAAAAGTAATTATTTCTTTGGGCATAGGGTTCTCTCCTTCACTTAACGGCTTCCAGTGCTGCTTCAAATACTGCAAGATTTAAATCAACAAGCCGTTCTCTTGTGCCAAACTCATCTCTAATCGCACTTCTGACCGCTTCTTCAGATACGAGTCCAGTCAACTTAACCAAAATCCCTAAAGCCGCAATATTAGCTGCCGCCGGATTGCCTTTATCCTTCGCGATTTTAAATATAGGAAAAGCCGATTGTTTTGCCTTACAGTCTATATGCTCAAAAGATTCATCGTAAATAAGGAGGCTTCCCTCCCCTAAAGAGTCCGCGTATTTTTTATAAGCTATCATATCAAGGGCGATTACCACATCGGCTTTAAGGACTTCCGGAAAGTCGATTTCGCTATCGCTTACAATTACATCGGATTTGGCAAAAGTGCCTCTTGTTTCCACACCAAAAGCGGAGGTCATGGCGGCTTTTTTCCCTTCGTATACAGTAGCGGCACTGCCCAGCAAATTCCCTGAAAGCATCAGCCCTTGCCCGCCTACACCGCTTAGTATTATCTGCCATGCTTTCATGAGCTTGCCTCCTTTACCCGCAGCGATTCAACGATTTTTTGATATTTTGTGCCATAGTCTTCACATTCTTTATCTACAAGTTTGCCTGTAATAAGCTTATCCTCAAGTGACTCCGCAGACATGGTTTTAGCCTGCTGGGCAGATACGGATTTATCTTTAACCCAATTCATAAGGCTAACCGCGTCCGGCATGCCGTTGTTGCGCCCGAAATGAGTAGGGCAGGGGGCTATAGCCTCAATAAATGCAAAACTTTTCTTTTTAAGCCCATCTGTGATTAAGTGCTGCATAACTACAGGGTTATCCGTTGTGGCGCGTGCTACATAAGGAGCCCCTGCCGCTTCAGCTAATTTGCATATATCAAATGCACCTTCAATATGCCCGTAGCGGGAGGTGGTGGTTTTGGAATTTTCCGGTGTGGTACCTGAAAGCTGCCCGCCGGTCATGCCGTAATTGTAATTATTTACTATAACCGCGGTAATATCAACATTACGGCGAGCCCCATGGATAAAGTGATTGCCGCCGATTGTGGCACCGTCCCCATCCCCCATTAGGGCAATAACATTAAGGCTTGGGTTGGCAAGTTTTATACCGGTAGCAAAAGCGATAGCCCGCCCATGAGTGCCGTGGAAAGCGTTGGTTTTCACATAATCATCCGCTTTGCCCCAGCAGCCGATGCCTGTTACAACAACAGTGTTTTCTTTGGTATAGCCTAAAGTTTCAAAAGAGCGGGCAATAGCACCAAGTACCGCGCCGTTGCCGCAGCCGCCGCACCAAAATAAGGGGAACAGCTCTGTCCTTAAATAGTCCATATATTTCATTTTGCCACCTCCTCTAATTTCGCAAGAATTTCATAAGGGGTGATAATTTGTGAATCAATACGATTGACGCCTGCTATTTTAGTATAGTTTTGACCAACTTTTATAACTTCACCAAGGATTTGTCCTAAATTCATCTCAGGTACAACTACAGCTTTAACTTTTTTGCAAATTTCAAGGACTTCCAAATCAGCAAAAGGCCAGATAGTTATAAGTTGGAGCAGCCCGACTTTAATACCATTTTCCCGTGCCAGTTTCATAGCCGCTTTTGCGCCCCGGACTGAGCAGCCATAAGCGATTATGGCATATTCCGCATCATCCATTTCAAACTCTTTAACTTCCACAATATCTTTGCGGTTTTTTATAAATTTTTCCGTGTAATGTCTTATAAATTTATCCGCGTTGTCAGGCCTTGCACAAGGGTCGCCGGATTCATCGTGGCCACTGCCGTTTATCCTAAACACATATTTACTGCCGTAGGCGGCCAGTGGTGCAATGCCATCTTCTTCGGCTTCAAAATTGTAAGGTTTATAATCAGCAGGGGTGCAGGTTGGCTCTTTTCGATTAAGTATTTCCCCTGGCGAAAGCTCGCGCCTTACATACCCCTCCCGCATATGTCCCACAGTTTCGTCCGTAAGTATAATAACAGGTGTACGGTAACGTTCGGATAAATTGAAAGCCTTAACCGTAAAGTCAAAGCACTCCTGTACGGTGGAAGGGGAGAGCGCGATAATGCCATGGTCACCATGAGTGCCCCACCTGGCCTGCATTACATCCCCTTGAGCAGGTTTTGTGGCAAGCCCCGTACTTGGTCCTGAGCGCATAACATTGATTATTACGCAAGGCACTTCCCCCATAATGGCTACCCCTAAATTCTCTTGCATAAGAGAAAAGCCGGGTCCGCTGGTTGCCGTGAAGGATTTAACGCCGCTTGCGGAAGCACCGATAATCGCTGCTATACTTGCAATTTCATCCTCCATTTGTATGTACATACCACCAAGCTTAGGCAAGCGTATGGAAGAAAACTCCGCCACCTCCGACGAAGGGGTGATAGGATATCCCGCGTAAAACCGCGCCCCTGCCGCTAAAGCTCCCTCTGTAATGGCTTCGTTGCCCATAGCAAAGCTTACAATGTCTTTTTTCATTGATTTACACCTCCGTTGTTAAAGCATTATGATATAAATACTCTGGCGCAATATCAATTTTTGTTTCGCCAGTGGAAAAGCGTAACCAGAGCTTATAATCCTCTTAACCACTCATTTTTATAAACAACTTTCCCTTCCAAAGCCTCTTTTAAAACTGTTTTCATAGTCTCAATATCTTTATTCAGCGTACCTCCAAGGGATAGATAATTGGAAGCGTGGTTAGAGCGAAAAACACTTCCCTCGCTGTCAATATTTGATAGCATTAAAAGGGTCTCTGCGGCAATTTCCATAGGGTTTGGCACTTCAAATTCCCCCCGGGCATTTCTTTCGTAAAGAGGGGTTCCCTCAACAAGCATTAAAGTCAGGAGTCCAATATAGTCAGGCTTTATTAGGGACAGGGCTTTACTTGTTTTTATGGCGTGATCCTCCCAAAGACCTGTCCCTCCAAGACCGGATATTACAGTAACAGAGGCTTTAATGCCAGATTCTTTAATTTTAATGCCGGCGTCCACAATCTCATCTACTGTTTCACCTTTATTTATACTCTCAAGTACAGCATCACTGCCGGACTCTAAGCCCATATAAATCATATAAAGCCCAAGTGAGTGCAAAAGCTCTAAATCTTCATTTGATTTATTTAAAACACTACGTGGTGTTCCATAAGAGCTTACTCGCTCACATTCGGGAAAGAAGGCACGGATATGTTCGAGGATTTTAATCCAATCCTCAGTAGTACGTACAAGGGCATCCCCATCAGCTATGAAAATACGCCAAACACTCCTGTATTTTTGCCGAGCCTCGGTAAGGTCATCTAAAACCGACTGAATTTCCCGTATACGAAACAATTTTTCTTTATACATATCGCAAAAATCACATTTGTTATGGCTGCAGCCTATTGTAGATTGAACTATTAAGCTGTGAGCCTCACTTGGAGGTCTGAATATCCTGCCAACGTATCTCATTAACACACATCCTAATTATTAAGATTTATATTTGCCCATTCCGCTATCCTAATATTGCGGGCTTTGGCGAATTCAGATGCATTTTTCATATACTCCCGGTATTCCTCTGTACTGGTAGGTACAGCATCTCTTTCTCCAAACTCAGTAAATGGAAGCCAAAAACGAATTTTACCTGTATCCATATCTATAAGGTCGTCGAGGAGGAAAAAATTCACATAACCTTGAAAGTTCTCGAAGAGTTTAAAGAAATTGCTATACCCATTTATATGTGCAGATAAAGGGTTTTCTATACCGAGGTAACTACGTCGAATACATTCAAGAGTTAAATCGAAGCGATCACCTATTTTATAAGTCATCATTCCCCGTGCTTGGTTGATGGTCTGTATTCCTTCAATTTTATTTGCAGGAAAAAGTATGTAGCTGCCGATAGTATTGCTTAAATTATAAAAGGCGTCAATTTCTGCTTTTGGAAAGGTCTCTATTATTGTAACCATTGATTTTCTTCTCCATTTAGAGTAGGTATGTATTATGGCGTCACTGGACAAGCAAAAATCACCTAAATCAGAACTGTGATAGTGATAATAAGGTGGTTTTTGGCTGCTTGTGAGGTCAAATATTTTTCCGTTTGGCAGTACCTTGCTCCACAATACCTGGTGATAGTTACGTAATGTAGGGCTCCAAGTGTCCGCATCTTTCGGGGGAGTGTCTGAATGCATTGTGAAAGTAGTATCTATTATTGAAGTCATATTAGACACCTCCTTAATATTTACTCAACGTTTTTTATATAAACCTAGTATAGCGCAAACATAAATTAAAAGAAAGACCTTAATTGACTTTGTCTTACTCAAAGTTTATACTGATTATATCTAAGAATCTGTATTTGGAAAGGAGTCTTAACATGGAAAAGCAACTGGCAAATCAAATCAAGGAGTACTTTATTACCCACAAAGCTGATCTTCTTGCAGACCTTCACGAGTTTGTTGCGGCTGACAGCCCGTCAAATGACAAGGAGTATGCAAACCGCTGCTGTGATGTATTATGCGGCATTGTTAAAAGGCGTTTAGGGGTAGAGGGTAAAAGGTTTCCCCAGGAAGAGTTTGGGGATCATGTAATGTTTAAAATCGGTGATGGAGGGAAGAAGTTTATACTGATAGGGCATTATGATACGGTATGGGATGTTGGGGCTAAACCTACAGTTTTTGAAGGCAATATAGTTAAAGGAGCGGGCGTATTTGATATGAAATACGGCATTATATCATCTATATGGTCACTTAAGGCTGTATTTGACTTGAAGCTGCCCTTTGACGATAAGACCGTGTATCTTCTTTATAATTCCGACGAAGAAGTGGGAAGCCCAACCTCAAAGCCGATTATCCTTGAAAATGCGGAGCAGTACGAGGCGGCTTTAGTACTGGAGCCTTCATTTAACGGCGGGATTAAAACCGAACGCAAAGGCGTAGGCACAGTCGATGTACATATAACAGGGCTTGCAAGCCATTCCGGCTCTAACCATGAAGCAGGGATATCAGCCATAGATGAGGCGGCTAGGATAACGGGGTATTTGCACTCGCTTACTGACTATGAAAAAGGCACAACAGTTAATGTAGGCATTATCAAAGGCGGAACAAGGCGAAATGTTGTAGCGGCAGAGTGCTCCTTAACTGTTGATTTTAGGGTTAAAACAGCAGTTGAAGGAGATAAGCTGCTGGAAAAAATCTCATTAATTAAACCGAGTAGAGAAGGCATTAAGCTTGATATTAAAGCAAACCTCGAACGCCCGCCATTTGAAAAGACCCCTGGCAATATGGCATTGTACAAAAAACTTGAAGAACTTGCAAAAGATATGGATTTAGAAATATTTGACATTGCTACCGGCGGGGCTTCTGACGGCAATTTCACTTCATATGCCGGTATACCGACTATAGACGGGCTGGGAGCTGTTGGGGATGGGGGTCATGCCCTTAGTGAGTATGTAGATGTAGAAAAGTCCCTTGAGCGTACGGTGCTGCTATGCGGCTACTGGACAAAGTTATAGAGGTATACATGCTATCTTAAGGACATATAATCTTTTATAGTGAATTATTGATATTGGTGATTATATGTCCTTAAGAAAAGTAAAACCCTATAAAAGAGTGCCTATACGTAGGTATAGCTATAAAAATAAATACGCAAAAAGCAGGAAAAAAGAAAAGCTGATTAATTTGGCAGTTAATATTACTGCTTTGGTTTTGGTGGCAATTCTTTCGGTTATTATTTATAATTCGCTAACGGAAAAAAGGGTAAACCTTGCGGAAAATGCAGCTTATATAGCCTCTATGAGGGTTTCTTACAATGACTTTAGCACTCTTAAGAGGCTAAGCTCTGAAAACAATATGGATTTCCCCCAAATTTTAGCTTATTATTTCGTTGAAAACAACTTTTTTAGAGGAGTGCCTACTGTTAACAGTGAGGAGTTTTTACAAACAGAGTTTCTTGCCAATTTCCGAAGAATAAGGTCAGCTTATCGAAGGAGCGATGTAGAGCCTCTCGAAAAAATGTTTAGTACGTTACTTACAGAGGTTGTTAATTTTCCAATACCTGCCGGTTTTACAGGCTATATATTTAGTGATACTTGGGGAGCAGGGCGGGATTACGGCGGCGAGCGCATTCATTTAGGCACGGATATAATGGATGTAAGAAATATTAGAGGGCGCATCCCAATTGTTTCAATGACTGATGGCCGGATATTACATATGGGCTGGAATGAACTTGGAGGCTTTCATATTGGGGTAGTAAGCGAAAGCGGAACATATTATTACTATGCTCATTTGTATGAATTTGCCCAGGGGATTGATGTGGGGACAGAAGTTTTAGCCGGGGATTTATTGGGATTTATGGGAGATACCGGATATTCCATTATTGAAGGCACTACAGGGAACTTTCCGGTTCACTTACATGTGGGCATTGCTTATAACGCCCCTTTTACAGAGGGTATGTTTTGGGTTAATCCTTATATGCTATTAAGAAATGTTGAGCATTGAAGTTTTATATAAAAAATGTTATACTAAAGACTACATTACCCCGAATCGAGATGATATTTGTGCTGATAATCAACTGGAATGATTTTTTGCTTCCCTACGAGCAAGCGGTGGCTGAAATTAAGCTTAAACTCGAAAATGTGACCAAGCAGTATGAAGCTACGTATAAACATTGCCCTGTTGAAGTGATTGAAGGGCGTGTTAAAAGTGTTGGCTCTATTTTACAAAAGGCTGAAAAAAAAGGCATATCCTTGGAAGATATTGGGGAAAAAGTTGAAGATATTGCAGGACTACGGATAATTTGCCGTTTTGTTGAAGATATTGAAAAAGTCGTGCAAATGATTTATGATCGCAAAGATTTTGATATGACAGTTTTAGTGGAGCGGGACTACATAAACAACACTAAAAGCAGCGGATACAGAAGCTATCATTTAATTGTGGAATACCCTGTTGTTGCTTTAGGAGGAAGAAAGAATTTAAAAGTCGAAATACAGATACGTACTATGAGTATGAATTTTTGGGCAACAATTGAGCATTCGCTGCGTTATAAGTATAATGGCAATATACCTGATTATGTTCAAGAGAGGCTGAAATCTTCTGCTGAAGCGGCTTTTCAGCTTGATAGGGAAATGAGTAATATAAGAGATGAAATTACGGAAGCCCAGCGGATTAGCTTAACATTACAAAATGCTGTAAATGAAATACTTAACAACCTTCAAAGGCTCTATGAAGTGGCTGAAATGGATAAGGTTAATAAAATGAACAGAGAGTTTATTGAAATTTATCAATCTAACAATATAGATAAACTCCTTGGGTTTAAAGAGCGGATTAAGGTTTTGGTTGATGTATATAAGGTAAGGTATTAAAATTGCTAAAGCTTATTTGAAAGGGGTATTTTATTGGCTTATCCCACATTGCATCGAAGAAGATTTATACCGGATGAAATTGTTAATTTGAAAAATGACAAAATAGTTTATATAAGCGACAGCTTAATTAAAACCGAATGGAATGTTATAAAACCACGGGATGATTTTTCTCATGGGATATCTTGGTATTTCCTTAATGAAGGGTTTAAAGTCAGTAAGTTTTTCAAAGTGTCAGGGGAGCTTCACTACATATATTGTGATATTGTGGAGCATGAATATAACGGCTTGGATAACTCCTATATTTTCAACGACCTACTTGTTGATGTAATTATATATAATGATGGGTCGGTACAGGTTTTGGATGTTGGTGAAATCCCGGAGGCACTTGATTTAGCACTCATAAATATAGACCAGGCTAAGGATGCTTTAACAAAACTTGATGCACTCCTTAAAATAATATATGAAGGCAAACTAATGGATTTAATTGAAGGTAATTAAATTGGATAAAAATAAAGAGATTAAAGATAAAAACATACATGAAGGGCATAGAGAGCGTGTCAGAGAAAAATACATAAACAACGGCAATCTCGAGCATATGAAAGAGCACGAGATTCTTGAGTTTTTGCTGTATTATTGTTATGCAAGACAAGACACAAATGAAACAGCCCATAAAATGATTAAGGAATTTGGGAGTTTTTCAAGGCTTGTGGATGCTTCTCCAAGAGAGATTGCCAAGCGCTGTAATGTGTCTGAACGGGTTGCGATATTGGTATCTTTAGTGCCGCATCTTTCCAAGGCTTATTTGACAGGGAAATTTCACTTAAAAGATTCTATGAGCAACTCAAAATTAGTTGGAGAATACTGTATTTCCTTATTTGTTGGTATTCATTATGAATGTTTTTATATAATATGCTTAGATACCAGGAGGCGTTTACTTAGAGCTGAATTGGTACATGAAGGTGGACTTGACTCTTCCGCGGTTTATCCAAGGGTTATTGTTGAGGCGGCACTTAAAAACCGGGCTGGTTGCGTTGTTTTAGCCCATAATCACCCCGGCGGCACCCTTATGCCTTCAAAAAGTGATATGGAAGTTACTAAAAGACTTAGGGCGGCACTTGCAACAGTTGATATTGAGCTTGTGGATCATGTTATAGTCGCTGATAATAAATATTATAGCTTTATTGAGAAAAAACTTCATTTCTAGAAAACTAATAAAAGTCATATACGTATTTATAGTAAAACAACCTCAAAACAGTAACAAAAACTTGTTGTTTTTTCGTATTTTATCGTCACCAGAACCCTGCCATACCTTCAGGTATGCCATGAATCTGTTTCCTCAATCTACAAAAAAACACCTGCGTTTTCCTGTTACTATTTTGAGGTAATTTCACTATTTTCACTATAATATTAGTATGTTAGAAGATTATAATAATTTATGAGAGGGTTGATTAATAATGCAACAGAAAAAGCTTTATAAAGCCAGACGTGACACCAAAATAGACGGAGTTTGCAAAGGGCTTGCAGATTACTTTGCTATGGATCCTACTATGATGAGGATAATATGGATAGTGGCAGGATTGTTTTTACACATTGGACTTGTGATAGCTTATATTATTTGCTCATTAGTAATGCCGAGAGAACCGGAATATCATGATAGTATGTAGTATTAATAATTTTAATCTGACTCATCCCCTGCTTTAGCGGCAGGGGAATTTAGTTTATTAGTGAGTTAACTTTCAAAACACCACAGCTTGCTGGGAGTGTTTTGAAAGTTAATGAACGACCCTGCAGTGATACACCACCGGTGTAGAGCGGCAGATGAATTGTGTAGCAATTAAAGAGCCGCCATCAGGCGGGCGGTGCAACAGCACCGATTCAAGCCTAATACGCTTTAGCGTATTGGCTGGAACTCTACCTTTATTTAACTTGTGTGATTTTTACAAGTTAAATAAGCTTAGGAGGGTTTTTATGGGATATGATTTGGTTTTGCTTGATTTAGATGGTACTCTTTTAAACTTTGAGGAAGCACAGGAAAAGGCATTTGAAAAAACCTTAGGGGAATTTGGGATTGTGTATAGTGAAAAAGCCCTTGAAGTCTACGTTAAAGCCAATAAACGCTGTTGGGAAGAGTTTGAAAAAGGGCTTATAACAAAAGAGGAACTTTTTATTGCACGTTTTACAAATTTTTTGGAGGAAATGGGTTTAGATAGCGGCAAGGCGGAGCGGATTAGTGAAAGATATATGCAAATACTGCCGGTCTGTAAAGTTATTCCTCCGGAATCGGTGGAATTGTGTGGAGCACTTTCTAAAAGGGCAGATATAGTAATCGCCACAAACGGTGATGCGAAAGGACAAATGATGGTTATAGAATCCTCAGGGATAATGCCATTTATAAAGGGGGTAGCTGTTTCAGAGAAAGTGGGTTATCCTAAGCCCGATTACCGTTTCTTTCAATATGCGATGGCTTTGGTCTCGGATGCACAAAAAGATAAAACTATAATAGTAGGAGACTCCTTAACTGCCGATATTAAAGGCGGTGCTGACTTTGGGATAGACACTTGCTGGTTTAATCCGGCTTATAGCCCTTCTCTCAAAGGCATAGAACCGACTTACATAATAAAAGATTTAAGGCAAATTTTGGATTTGGTCTAATATTAGCTTAATAAGGCTAATGTTTAAGAATGAGCGTTCGATATATTATCAAAGGTGATTTTTATGTATAAAGTTTTATTGGCTGACACAGACCAGGAAACAATCCAAAATTTTAGAAGATATATGAGTGCCTCATATCCCGATTTTAAGGTGGTTAAAAGCCTTAGCGGACTTAAAGGGGATTATTTAGGCGATATTACAAAGGCAGACCCACAACTTATTATTGCTGAGGTGCGTTTTTTTGGTGTAAACGGACCGCGGATATTCGCAGAGATAGCTAAAAACCTTCCGGAAGTTAAATTTATACTGTACGGCGGCTATAATGACTTGGACTATTTAGAGCATTCTGTAGAGGATAGGAAAGTTGACTATATAATCAAGCCTGTAAAGCCTACCGATCTTGGCAGGGCATTGGAAAGTGCCAGAGGTCATTTTGAGATACTTGAAAATAGGACCAAACAGCTTTTAGAGCTTGGGGAAACTTTTAGGCAAAAAACCGATGAATTTCGTTCTCTTTTTATGCACTCTTTAATCTCGGGAGTTATAACGGATGAAGATGAGATAAAAGAAAATTTTAGACATTTTAATTTGAATTTAGACAGCGATTTTACAGCTGTGCAGATTAAAATTGACCATTTTAAGACGGTTAATTTGACTCTGTCTATAGAAGAGAAACATTATCTCATTTATCGGATTTTTAATATTGTTGACTTGTCCTTGGCTAAATATAAGCATTTTTGTTTTATTAACGGTTTTAATGCCGTTACTGCGATTATTTCCGGCACTGATGATATATATGAACTTATGAAACTTTTGGAAAATGTTAAAATTGAAATAAGCTCTAAGCTTAAAACGGCAGTTACTATAGGAGTAGGGCGGACTTATAAAAATTGTGCGGATATATCAACTACCTATAACGAGGCTGAATCTGCTACCAGCCAAAGATTTTATATAGGATACAATGCAGTTATACCTATACAATTTGTAGATGGGGATAATTATATCACCTATCGCTACCCTACATGGAGGGAGCGCAAGCTCATATTTGCTGCCGCTTCGGGGGAGTTTGGTTATTGCAAAAATCTTCTTAATGAGATATTTAACGCCCTTAGAAAATCAGAGCCGCTGCCTGGCAAGCTGATAGCGCACACAGTTATTTGCATACTTATTGCTATGGAGCGGTATTTGATTGAACAAAACAAGTATGAAAGCGTTAAAGTAGGCAGCTTTTTCAACGCATCAGATGCTATGAATATTAAGAGTGTTGACGATGGTTATACTTATATGTTTTCCAATTTGCAAAAATTTTGCGAATATGTTATGGAAGTCAGGCGTGCCCATGATTCCAACAAGCTTTTGGATGCCAGGGCTTATGTGGATAAGAAATATTATGAGACAATATCTTTGCAAAAGGTTGCACTTGAGGTTAAAACAACGCCGGAATACCTTAATAAACTTTTTATGACTTATGAAAAAATTGGGTATTTTGAATATGTAACCAAGGTACGCATAGAAATAGCTAAAAAGTTTTTAACCGAAACTGAGATGGATGAAAAATCTATTGCCGTAAATATAGGGTATGATGACGGGCGGTATTTCAAGGCGATTTTTAGACAACATGAGAAAATGAACCCTTTGGAGTATAGGAATTTGTATAGGAAGAATGCGTAGGAGATTGCTTGACAGAAGCTTAACTTTTGTTTATACTAACACTAGATTATTGTACGAAAGGGGATGTCTATGTCTGTGTTATTGGTGATTTTAGACTAAAAACTAGATATAGGGCATGAAGCAAAGACATATTAGTTATATGTGTTTTTGTTGTGCCACAAAAGGTATCCTTTCGTGAATACTGCTTAGATTAACTATAACCGTGAATTGGCAGCTTCTAAAGAGGCTGCTTTTTTGCGGTGTTTTTATGCCCTTTCTTTGGGCTGTTCTAAAGTTGCTTAACTACAAACTATAGTCGTTTAAGACCAAAATGGTCTTAAACGAGCCTCGAGAATTCGTACATTTCTTTGAGTGCATCGTAGATGCACTCAAAGAAATGTACGAATTTCGGAGCGTTCATAAATTTTAAAACAGCCCAAATGAGCAAGCTCATTTTGCTGTTCTAAAGTTTATTCACTATATTTAAGATTGGAGTTTTATATGATAGATTTAAAACAATACGGATATGTGGAAAGTGAAATGCCGGAAAATGGCTTAATACCTGCAAGAGTCGTTGAGCAGCATAGAAGTCAATATATAGTTATTTGTCCCCAAGGAGAGGTTCAGGCTGTTTTAAAAGGTTCTTTCGTACATGAGGCGAAAGTTAAAGATGATTTGCCTTGTGTAGGGGATTATGTGTTTATTAGGTATAATGAAAGCGGCCCGTCTTTAATTGAAAAATTGCTTCCACGCCGGACTAAATTTTCTCGTGCAGATATTTTTAGCGGCAGTATTGGGCATATAAAAGCTGATAGAGAGCAGGTTGTAGCAGCAAATTTTGATTATGTATTTATTATATCCTCTCTTAACCATGATTTTAATGTAAACCGTATAGTGCGCTATTTAACCCAAGGATGGCAAAGTGGTGCCCAGCCCGTTGTTATCCTTACAAAAGCGGATTTGGTGGAGAATGCGGATGAATTTATCTCCAAGGTGGAAAATGCGGCATCGGGCGTACCTGTCCATGGGATTTCAAGTCATACAGGGCTTGGGCTTGAGCAATTGGAAGAGTATTTGGAGCCGGAAAAGACCATCGTATTTCTTGGTATGTCAGGGGTGGGTAAGTCCTCCCTTTTAAATGTCCTTATGGGAGAGGATGTTATGGCAGTAAAAGCAATCCGGGAGGATGACAGCCGTGGTCGTCATACCACAACTCACCGCCAGCTTTTTATGCTGTCTTCAGGGGGGATGGTTATTGACACCCCGGGAATGCGAGAGCTTGGGCTGTATGGAGCCGAGGAGGCGTTAAGCCATAATTTTTCATATATAGAGGAGCTTTTTTCTAACTGCCGTTTTTCCAATTGCAGCCATGTATCAGAGCCTGATTGTGCGGTTAATAAAGCATTAGAGGACGGCTCACTGCCTCATGAACAATGGGAGAGGTACTGTACACAGGTGAAAGAGGTGCGGTTTATAGAGGATAAAACTGAGTTTATGCGTGAAAAAAAGGAATGGGCGAAGGAAATTTCCAAATTTACCAAAAAGAAAAAGAAAAGCGGAGGATTTAAAAGGTGAACAATATAAATATAAGAATAGAAACACCCGCAGACTACCGTACCGTAGAAGAAATAACCCGTGAGGCCTTTTGGCGGTTTTGGGGGATTAACGACCAAAAGATAACAGATGTACACTTGCTTGTTCACAAGCTTAGGAATGCGGAAGGTTTTGTGCCGGAGCTTGATTTTGTTGCGGAAATAGACGGCAAAATTGTTGGGCATATAATTTATTCCAAAAGCAAAGTAGTGGATGATGATGGTAATGAGTATGAGACCTTAACTTTTGGACCCCTTAGCGTACTGCCGGAATTCCAAAGTAAAGGTATTGGCAAAGCCCTTATGCGGCACAGTTTTGATGAGGCGAGGAAGCTGGGTTATCGTTGCGTAATCATCTTCGGTCATCCGGACTATTATCCTCGTGTTGGCTTTAGGCGTGCCGCCGAATTTGGCATTACTACTTCCGACGGTAAAACATTTGACCCTTTTATGGCTTTGCCTCTTTACGAAGGTGCTTTGGATGGGATAAGCGGTCGATATTATATTGACCCTGTTTATGATAATTTGACTCAAGAAGAGGCTTTGGAGTTTGACAAAGGCTTCTCACCAAAAGAAGCTTTTAAGCCAACCCCAATAGACGCGCTTCTAAACCGGTTAGAATCAAAGGCGCAGGCTGAAATTGAAAAGCTGGATAAAAAAACCATAGACTATTTTCATACAATGAGTGAAAGTAATATAAGAGCATTGCCTGGCATTACTGATTCGGATATTGAAACTATACGCAAAGTTATGGAAGAATATGGTTATAAATGGGGCAAAAGGTAAGTGTCAATGCACCATTGCTAAGCTAATTGTTTTAGTGTTGAAGGATTGTTTTAGGCAATATTACCTTTGAAGAAACGCCATACCTTGTATGGTGTTTCTTTTTTTGTGCAAAGCTTATAAAAATTATTACATTTTCATTTATCTATTGACAATTTAAGCAGTAAGTTGTAACCTAAATTCAATACAACATGTATATACATATTTGTATGCACAAGCTGGTTAGTTTATATCAAAAATTAATATCAATATAATAGTGCGAGGTATACTTTATGTTAATTTATAAAGAAATTGCCCTTAGCCTTGAGAATAAAATAGTAGATGGGACATATCCGAAAGGATATATGCTTCCTGGAGAAAACGAGCTGTGTGAGATGTTTAATGCAAGCCGGATGACTGTAAGAAAAGCATTGGAAGAGCTGTCTAAGAGAGGTGTTATATATAAAGTCAAGGGCAAGGGGACTTTTGTATCCAAATTTGAAATATATAAAGAATATACACTAAAAGGTTTCTCTCAAATAATGACTGAAAAAGGCGTGAATTTTAGGACAGTTGTAAGAAAATTTGAGATTGTTGAGGCTGATTTAGGTGTTTCTGAAAATCTTCGTGTACCTATAGGTTCAAATGTGTATAATTTGGAGCGGGTGCGCTATATATTTGAAAAGCCTGTAGGTATCGAAAGTGTATATTTAAAATGTGATGCTTTTCCAAACTTCCTAAGTTACGATTTTAGCAAAGACTCTCTTTATAAAATTCTTGAAAGAAATTATGGTATAAGCCTTTCGCGAGTTGAGCAGAAAATTTTTACAATTGACATTACAGGAGTAGATGCAAAGCTCCTTTTTAATAAAAACAAAGCAACGGCACTTTATATTGAAGGTATCGCCTATGACAAAAACACACATCCAATTGAATATGAAAGGGATATTTTTAATGGTAATAATTATCATGTAGATGTGATAATACAATAAAAGGGGGATTTGTTATGGCTGTTGAGTTGGTAAGGATAGACGATAGGCTGATACACGGACAAGTAGCAACGTCATGGATTAGGACTCTTTCTATGGAGCAGGTTATTGTTGTAAGTGACGTAAATGCAGGTGACCCGCTTCAAAAAAAGATACTTAATATGGCGGCACCTGATGGGATAAAGCTGCATCTGTTTGCAACAGATGAATTTATTGAAATTTACAGCTCTAACCCTATTAAGCGTAAGACAATGCTCATATATACTAATCCGATTGAGGTTTTGAGATGTCTTAAAGGAGGGGTAAAAATTGATCTCTTAAATGTGGGAGGAATGAAATTTACTCACGGAAAGGAGCGGTTAAGCAAATCTGTTTCAGTGACATCAGAAGAAAAGGAAGCTTTTAAAGAAATTATTGAAATGGGAGTAGATGTTGAGATAAGAATGCTCTCCAATGAAAAACCCACAAAACTGGCTTCGCTTTTGACTTAGGTCTAGGAGAGTCGAACCTTGAACGCCCCCAGCCCCAGCATCTATGAACTATGAACACAGATTCCTAAATAATTTTATAACTAAAAGGAGGTAGAGAAATGTTTGGACCAGCGTTACTGTTAGCTCTTTATACTGCTATTGCTGCTGCCGATGGCTTTACGGCTCAGATTCAGATTGGCAGACCTCTTGTAGCGGGAGCTGTTTCAGGTCTTATTCTTGGTGATTTTTACCAAGGCATGATAATCGGAGCCACTCTTGAGCTTATGTGGCTTGGGGTAGTGGCTATCGGTGCTTTTGTTCCCCCTGACGCGCTTACGGGAACGGTTGTAGGTACAGCCGTAGGTATACTTACAGGGCAAGGTGCTGTGGCAGGTATAGCTATTGCAATCCCTGTAGCTGTTGCGGTTCAGCAGCTTGATATTATGGCAAGGACTTTTGCTGTATTTTTCACTCACAGAGCGGATAAAGCCGCTCTTACAGGAGATTTTGACAAAGCGGCAAGATATCATTTAATGAATCTTCCTATTTTTATGCTTACAAGAGCAATACCGGTTTTTCTTGCTGTATTAATCGGTGTTGAGTATGTTGAAGCATTGTTCGGTGCTATGCCTGCTTTCATTTTAGATGGACTCAGAGTTTCAGGGAATATATTGCCGGCTCTTGGCTTCGGTCTTCTCTTAACTTTACTCATGGATAAAAGAATTGGGATCTTTTTCCTTATGGGCTTTGTATTATCGGCTTATCTAGGAATACCTACTATGGGTATTGCTATAATCGGTGTAATATCTGCCTTTTTGTATGACAGGCTTTCAAACCAAGAAGGCCGCGCACCGGCTGCAGCGGCAGACGAAAAAGACGCTGAAGGGAGGTATGATTTATAATGTCAGAAGTAAAGCTTACTAAAAAAGATCTTAATGCTGTTTTTTGGAGATTGCAAATGCTCCAGTCTTCTTGGAATTATGAACGTATGCAGTCCTTGGGTTATTTCTACTCATTTCTTCCTGTACTTAAGAAGATTTACAAAGATGAGTCCCCTGAAGAGAGAACCAAAGCCATTCAAAGACATTTGGAGTTCTTTAATACAATGCCTTCTTTCACGGCCCCGATTTTAGGTATAAACGCCGCTCTCGAAGAAAAGCAGAAAAATGAAGTAGGGTCGGTTGTTTCAGCACTTAAAGTTGGTCTTATGGGCCCTCTTGCAGGTCTTGGTGATGCCATAATCTGGCTTACTTGGAGACCTATATGCTTTAGTATAGGTGCATCCTTTTTGGCTGCCGGAAATCCTATCGGTCTTTTGATTGCACTTGTTATGTTTAACGTTGTTAACCAAGGCATAAGATATTACGGCATACATATGGGTTATCAGCAGGGTGTTAAATTTATTGAAAACGCCAGTGATAACAGAATAGTCCAAAGATATACTACAATGGCAACTATTTTAGGTCTGATGATTATAGGAGGGCTGGTTCCCCAAATGGTCCGGATAAATATTGCCTATGTCCTTGAGATAGGGGAGCTTCAAGTGGTGTTCCAAGACTTGTTAGAAGGTATAATACCGGCTCTTTTGCCTCTTTTGGCTACTTTCGGTGTATATACTTTGGTTAGAAGAGGCATGGGAACCATTAAAATCCTCTTTGGTATAATTGCTATTTCAATAATTCTTGCAGGTCTTGGGATACTCGGCTAAGGAGGAGCTTATGGATAAAGTTACAGTTGGTTATTCTATTGGAGTTATTACTCCAAAGCTGGGGCTCGGTATGGCAGGATATGCCACCGATAACCGGCTTTCAACAGCAGTTCATGACGATTTGCATACGAGAGTTTTGCTAATCGAAAAAAGCGGCGATAGCTACCTTATTGTCCAAAATGACTTAATCGGCATAGATTACGCTTTTTCTGAGCGGGTAAAAGATATTGCGTACAAATGCGGCATAAAAAATAAAGATAATGTATTTGTAGGTGTGACTCATACTCATTCAGGACCTAAAGGAACAATGCAAAGCACAATGGGTATGAATGAAGAAGGGGCTTCCAGAATGCGCGGTGCTTATGACTCGCAAATGTGCGAAAAAATCTTTGCAGTCATTGAAAAATCTATTTTAGAGGCAGTGGAGAGTAAAAGCCCTTCAAGTATAAATTACAATTTTACGGAAGTGGAAGGTGCCGGGGAAAACCGCAATGACAAAGCCCTTCCCTGTGATAAAACCCTTTTGGCTATGGAATTTATACGAGAAGATGGCAAAAAGCTGCTGCTTTATAACTTTTCATGCCACCCGACGGTGCTTCATATTACAAATACCGAGTACACGGCTGACTGGCCTTACGGTGTTGTTAAATCTGCAGAAGGTAAAAAGTATGAAATGGTAATGTTTTTAAACGGCAGCGCAGGCGATGTAAGTACGCGCTTTACCCGAAGTGCGCCAAGTTTTGAAGAAGCCGAGAGGATAGGAAAACTGGTTTATTCTCATATTGAAAAAGCTCTTGAAGATGCTGCCGGTGAAGAAATTACTTCCCTTAAATCCTTGGATTTAACTCAAAAAATGATGCTTAGACCTTTTGGAACAATAGAGGAAGAAGAACAGAAGCTTATCAAGTATAAAAAAGAAGTTGAGGACGCCAAAAGCAGAGGCGAGACCTCCCTTAGGCTGTATGAATCAAGAGCTGAAGGGGCATTTTTAAATCTTGCCAGGGCAAAATCCTTTGCAGGTGAAAAAGATGTGACAATCAGGATTCAGGCTTTAAAGCTTAATGATTTTGTGTTTATTTTCCTGCCTGGTGAGCTGTTTTCTGCTTTATCACTTCCTGTGCGGAGAGAACTTGGTAAAAAAGTTGTGTTTTGCACTTATTTTACAGGCACTCATGGATATATCTGTGACACGGTTGCCTATGACAATGAGACTTATGAAGCTATGTGCAGCCCCTTTGAAAGAGGGGAAGGCGAAAGGCTTATGGAGAAGGCGAAGGAAATTGCTGTGTCAATGTAGTGTATAACACTTTGTTAGGGGCTGGTGTGTTTTGCGTCAGCCCCTGGGTGTTGGGCTTGCATGTTATGTGTCGGTGGAAAGAAAAGCCGATTCAATACACGAGGACTTGTTTACAAGAGTTATTGTTTTAGAGTATAATAATGAGGATTTTATATTTGCACAAAATGATTTAACAGATATTGATTACAGGTTCTAAAAGTTGATGCTTAGGTCAAGGAGAGTCGAACAATGAGCGGTTTTGCGGTGGAATTTTAGCCCCGCCATTGTCATTGTCCTTGCCTTACTGCGGTAAGGCTGCGTCCTCTTTCGCGGCGGTTTCAAAAATTCCATGTGCAAAACTCGAAGACCCATAGCCGCAAAAAATTTGCATTTATAGTCGTTTAAGACCAAAATGGTCTTAAACGAGCCTCGAGAACTCGTACATTTTGCTTACAAAATGTACGAGTTTCGGGGCGTTCATAAACTTTAAAACAGCAAAATGAGCAAGCTCATTTAGTGCTTTAAAATTTATTCACTATAGCAAAATTTGAGGACAACGGTGGGCACCCAGCC